>Ga0209700_102677_pt1 | contig 35600 bp, 21 predicted proteins | sample SiratroredBW_FD_187528 | JGI IMG/M metagenome (GOLD analysis project Ga0209700, IMG submission 187528) | Root nodule microbial communities of legume samples collected from California, USA - Siratro red BW (SPAdes) (version 2) | ecosystem: Host-associated > Plants > Roots > Nodule | place: USA...
ACACCCAACCTTCTCCATTTGAAATAGGTTTACCCCGCAATCTAAAAGGACAATCACACTTTCTTGTCCCTGTAATGGTAACCTCCAAATCATTCCTGTATTTTCTATATTTTCCACTCCTTTCACAGCCCAACAATACAAATGTCTTCCTTCCTTGTTGACCCGTTGCTTTATCAGATCTCAATATGACAACAACAAATCCAAGAGAAAAAGCAACCTTCCGAACCCATTCAAGTAAATGATCTCTAGTAACAAATACTTAAATATAAAATTCATCAAAATTTAGTAACAATCACAAAAGCAATTTAATAACAAAATTTAGTACAACTAAATTCATTTACCTCATCTGTTGAAAAATGAAAACCACACTCATGTTCCTTAACCATGACAATACTTTCATGTGATTGTTCCATTTCTGATACTTTATCTACTTCTTCAGAAAATTTAGTGTACAAGTCTCCTTCCATGGTACAATACATAATTCATTCAAAACAATTACACAATCAACTATTAAACAAACTTAAAAAAATTTCAAAAACACCTTACGGGTTTTACAACCCGCAATATAAAATTTTTTAAAAAAACATTGCGGGTTGTATAACCCGCAATGTGATTTCCAATTTTTTTTAAATTGCAGGTTGTACAACCCGCAATGTGTTTAAAAAAACTTTAGCTTGCGGGTTGTACAACCCGCAATAGTGAAGCTGTAGCAAAAAAAAGTTACGGGTTCTACACCCCGCAACGTGTATCAAAACAATTTTGCATTGTGGTTTGGAGAATCCGCGAATTCAAAAAAAAATTAAAACTCACCGTCGACGATGGACAAACGCACGAATCTCTTTCCTCCTCCCAACCTTCTTCTTCCTCCCAGCAATAGCCTCCTTTTTTAGCAACTCCAACAATAATCTTTTTCCTCCTCTCTAATCTCTCTACATTACTCTCACAACCCTAAAATTTATCAATGTCTCAAGTATCACAAATGCAGCACCTCGTCCGATCAGTACCTTAATTTTGCTGGTTTAAGACGAAGGGCATTTTCATCTTTTCAATATGTCTAAAATGGGAATTTTTAAAAAATATGGAGGTGCAGGAAGTCGTCATGGAGGTGCAAGAAGAATCACTCATGTCCAAGTGGTAGTTATGGACTATAGACTGCTTCTTCCTGCACCTCCATATCCTCTTCCTCCATATCCTCTTCTGTACCTCCATAGTCCATGCAAAATTACCATTCAACCCTTTTTAAAATATTTTAAAACCCATAATACCCTTCATTCCATTTACACCCTTCACTCGAGTGCTTCTTCTTCTACCAACCCTGCACCTCTTTCGAACCTTGCACACCTCCGACGGCGGCTACTCGTGGACCTCTGCACCTGCTGCGCCTCCTGCACGTCAGGGGACATTCCTTCCAACAGAGATTCTCGAAAATATACCCACCATGGCTTTTTTCTTCCCAACTCAAAAAGAATCAATACCCACGAAGAAAAACTGTTTCTTTTGATGTTTGTGTGATTATCTAGCCAAAGGTCTATTAGTTATCTATGGTTGTCTTTTAGGGAGGAAAAAAAACACTTGAATCAATGGTTGCATGAGAAGGGTCCTGATCCGGGGCAAGTTTTGCAACCTGGAAGCAGGTGGTGTTGGAATTAGAAAGCCACAAAAAAGGTGAGAGAGAACAAACTTAAAAACCCGTAAATTTTAATGGTTTATGCTTCATAAAAATCGCAAAACAAACTTAATTTTACGGTTTGTATAAATCATAAGAATAAAATTTTTTCAATTGCTTACAGAAATCGTAAAACAAAATGTTTTACAGCTTCTACAACCCGTAAGCAATTAAAAAAAATCAATACTTACAGTTTGTACAAACCGTAAAATTCAATTTCTTTTACGGTTTCTATGGACCGTAAACCATTAAAACTTACGATTTGTACCATCCATAAAGTTCTCTCATATACCTATGTTCTAACGGGTTGTATAATCCGTAAGCTCTTCCGCATTTTAAATTACTTACGATTTATATAATCCGTAACATTCAAATATTCTCAAATTAAACTTACGACTTAGAGAAACCGTAAGTATATAACTCTTACAGTTTGTATAATCCGTTAAACACATAAAAGTCAAATAACATTTACCTCAACGATGATGCTCCTTATTCTTCAGCCACTCACTCCGACCGACTGCTGCCCAAAACGCCTTTAACCCGCCACTCCAACACTGTCGGAATCTCTCACTACTGTAATTGTATTACAGTTCAGAACTTTACCTCTTCTCTCTCGAAATCTCTTTTGTAACAGTAGGGATAATTATGTCATTTACTGGTGTCTATTGTTGGAATTTTTAAAATTATAGAGGTGCAGGAAGAGGATATGGAGGTGCAGGAAGAAACGGTCTGGACTACCATATTTGATGTAATTCGATCTTACATGCTTATCCTTTTTAAAAAAAAAAAACACTTGTTACATTATGGTTTGTAATTAATATTACTGATACAATGTATGTGGTTTTCTCATTTTAAACACTATATATAAACGGTTAAATTCTTGAGAAACATCTTGGTACTGTGTATGATTTTTATGATTTGACGAAAAGGTGGAATAATAGTATGATTGAAGGCGAAGTTATTTAAATTTTCTTTTCAAGTAAACTAACGATTTTTTCCATAGCCACGTATTATATAGATTTGTTTTATAATGACACTATGTGATGACGAGTGGAGTTTATGTAATATATATAATTATATTATTAAAAAATATTATATTAATGCGTGATTGCATAATCCGAAAATGATGAATTGATTTTATGATATGTGATTTTGTATAACTAGAAATGATCAAGTATGGTTGAATCAGACGATGCAGTAATTAGATATTATGTTTTCATCCATGCAAATTAATAATTATTTGATGGCGACACGAGGATTTGATTTTAATTAAGGAAATTTGTTACAATAATTGTAAAAAATATGAACCTAGTGATTAGACATGTACATAAGTTATATAAGTTATTTTGAGATAGAAAGGGAAGTATATAAGTTATTTTAAAAACTATCTAGTATCAGTATAATTGTTATAGTAAGTTTCACGATGATATATTTTTCTCTTCTAATTCTTTAATATGCTTTTAAGAATAAAATGTGATAGAATTTTTGAGTTTCAAAACAAATAAACATTGGTGTTATTTACAGAAATAAAAAAAATTAAAAGATGAACTCTTGTTTTCTTTGATCCTGACTATATGAGTAATAGTTTTGTGTCACTTAAAAAATAAGGTTAAGAACAATTTAAATGCATATTTTTATGTTAACCTTCACATTTTAAAGATAAAACTACAACAGAATTACGAACTTCAAAGAAATAATATCTCAAATATTATCATTGATCCTAACAATATTATTTAAATGAAATTGAGGTCATAATAAAAAATAATAGTGTTAAAACAGAAGTTTGCTATATGTATAAACTATATATTATAATTACTATGTTTTGTATGTGCAAACTTATTAAAAAGTTTTAGTCACTTAAGTTTTTGTTTGTCACAACCGCATCTTTGTAATCATAAATTAAGATGAATTATTATGAACTATTTATTTACTATTGAGTGTGTCAAAAGAAAGTTATCGAGTGTTTAGTGAACTAAGAAAAGAAGAACGTTGACTTCCTTGTGGTATCTTACAAATTGAGTAATATGTAATCATTTTCGAATTGAGGAATATGTAAATATATTGTAAATTGCATAATTTAAAATGCATTTTTGGATATCACAATCCAAAATAAAATATGTTTTCAGATGGTATAATTTAGAAATGTATTTTAAATAAAAAAAAATATCAAATTGTACATTTCAAAATACATTTTCAAAATTTACAATTTAGAATACATTTTTAAATTTTAAATTATATAATTTAAAATAAATTTCTAAATTATGTAATCTGAAATATTTTTTACCCATATATAATTTTAATTTTGTCCACATTATGTAGGTGGGAATACTAAACGAAATTGGTCTCGAAGAAGATTGAGATGCAAAAAGCATTTCTTCATAAAGGACTTTGAGTCTAATATTCACATGTCCGATTTTGTAAGGATTCTCAGCAAACAAGTGAATAATCTCCATAAATTTTGCTAAAATTTGAAAATAAAATACAATGGTTATGACCAAATCGGGATAATATCTGTCTCATCTTCTCTATCTCTCAACTCAGCTTTATACTTGATTTTTTTTAATGTCTTAACTTTTGTCTGTTATCATTGTATATATAGGTCACATCTAAGTTTACATTGTCACATTCTTAGCCTAAATTACCTAACAAAACAGTTACAAGATTTTGCGAAAAATAAATTCTTCCAGACTGTTTTAAAAATATAGTTTATCCATTCTCATCCATATCTAGTCATTCGTGTAGCAAAACATGTTTCAAAATGACTCTATAACTGAAGTTATTGAAAGAAAAAGATAGAGACGTACCATGTGCCTAAATGACAATGTGTAACTGGTTTATACAGAAACTGTATTAATAACAATCAGAGAATACTCAATTTCTATAACTTAGATATCCAAACATTCCAAATCAATCTACATTAAATATATAACATTTATTCCTGATTCTCAACAGAATTAATTTTGGCATTACCCTGCCGTTACATAACACATCTTAACAAATATCTGAAAGAATATTGCAGAACCATGTTAGACACACTTGACAAAAGAAGATACAAGATCTTACGACATCACTGTATGCTGTCTTGAAATTTTCGTATACAAAATATACAAAAGGTTAATTTTGAGATGGGGCTGTGTCGGACAAACTTTGGTAGCCGTAAAAAAATATATTGTAATCACCATCTGCTCTCCATGTGAGAAGTAATGGTATGGAACCTATTGCGATCGAGCAGGTTCATCTGCAAAATACTAATCGCTCTCCAACCCAGTAAGGCCCTTGCTCACAGAAATGCCCAGAGGAAATGACCTGTGTATTCTTTGTTTCGAAGCAGGTTCTTTGTCATTTGAAGAAATGAGACCAACTTTCTTTGTTATTATGGATGAATTCTCAGCTGTGTCTCCAGTTGTAGCAATGAATTGTAAACCCTGAAATGTATACTAAAAATAATTAGGCAAGTATGACTAGAAGTTGAAAAACTTGGTCTTAAAAATGCCAAAGCTGATTAACCTTGAGTGAATTCTTCTCAAGTGTCGGTACTGTACAAGTTGTCGGTTCTGCAATATCCTGTCAAATCAGTAAAAATCAAGGGTCAGATATTTGCATAAGAAATCACAAAAAATTTCCTTGATACAGAACTCTTAATCAATGACAGAACAATTGTGTATTAACTAGTAACTAGTAGTCTTATATCATAAAAAACTTTCTGCTTTCCTCACAATTTTATAAACTGCATAAGGTTATAAAAGGGATAAACCACAAACGAAGATGAAATTTATAACCTTGGAACCATTTGGTCTGTCGTTAAATCCATCAGCAAATTGGCACAAATACCAGAGACCTGAATTGGTCATGTCCTGCACGATAACAAGGGAAATATATAAACATACAATAAATATTTGTAAGAAAACTTCCTAGAATGTAACCTATGTCTGCAATAATAAATTTATAACCTGCTTGCCTTCAGCAAGCTCGAGCTTCCCTTCCTATCAAGTTGATTGATTAAGTCAAGTTAGAACATCAACAAGGGGACAGTTTCAGTTGATTGGACGCTTAAAAAAGAGAGAAAAGAAAGCGAGTCCAATTTACCAGCCCAGAAATCATGTTGCGTATAACTTCAATATCAAATCCAATCTGAGAAAGGTTTGACTTCACGTCATTCACCTACGTGCAAAAAAAAAAAAAAAATTGGAATACTTCTGAACACATTAAAAGAATTTTACCAAAGGAACTTAACCAACTGTAAAACTAGACCACAGCAACTACAACATTTGAAGGACCAAATAAATCTTTCTTTTCATTAAGGTAACTCCTTATTAAAAATACAAAACTATAAAGCTCATCCAATTCACTTTGAAGAAAGGCATTTAATATCTAACTTTAATGGAAAGGCCAATAATGAATAACAGCCATAGTAAGGAAGAGGTAAACTAAAGTAATTTTGGCAACAAGAGGAAAAATTATAACTATAATCAAGGCTATACAATTAGTGTATCATTCTGCCACTAGCCTAGCTTTAAGACAATCAACTTTACTGTTTGGGTCAACTTTTATGGCATAAACATGTTTGCAGCGTGTCTCTGTTACACTGGTACCAGAAAGGAAAGGTTAAGAGGAAAGAATGAACTTTATTAGAAGAAAATAGTACTGATCCACTGGTTACTTGAGAGAACAACCCCCATCACAATTTTTTTCCGTTCTCCCCTCCCCCACTCTTCTAACTCTATTATTCCTTACCCCCTAACAGCCTTAATGAACATTCTGTGAAGTAGTTACAATACCTACGGGTTTAAATTCTCTGCTACCCGTTTCTTCTTCCTAGCACATACCTTTTTAATCAAAGGTCTCCTACCAATACTCCCCTATAAGTGTCACCTTGTCCTCAATGTGGAATTGAGGAAAATGTTCCTGAATGTTGGCTGCAATTCCCAGCTATGCTCGCAAACTGGCAACTGCTTCCACTTAATGAGAACCTCCACATTGTCTCCTGAACCATCTCAAATGTCAAACAACGTCCTCTGGTTCAACCTTCTTCCGAAAGCACTGGGTGTTGAGGTGAATGATGAGTTTAAGGCCCTCTTAAGCAATGATATATGGAATACTTCATGAACCTTACTGTTTGCAGGTAAGTTCAATTTATATGCCACTAATCCAATCCGCCCTAACACCCAATTTGGCCTATAAAATGTGGACTCAATTTCTCTTTCAACTTTCGGGCCAAAGTCTTCGGTTTATAAGGTTGGATTTTGAGATAAACCCAATCATCAACTTGAAATTCTAGATCTTGTCTGTGTTTATTGATCTGCATTTCATATAATCTTTAACCTTCAGTAAATTAGCTTTTGAATTTGCTAACAACTCATCTGGTTGTTGAGTAACTCGATTCATCTCTTCCACTGGAGAAGGAATTGTGGTTCCTTTGAACAATAAAGGAGGGTTCCTGCCATAGAGTGCTTTGAAAGGGTTCATTTTAGAAGCAGCACTATAGTTTTTGTTGAACCAAAATTTCCCCAGCTTAGATAATCAGACCACCTTCTCAGCTGAGTTCCTGTAAGACAACGCAAACAAGTTTCTAAACAATAATTAATGACCTCAGTTTGACCATCTGTTTATGGATGGTATGCTGTACTAAATTTTAATTTGGTACCCACTTTAGTCATCAACTCCATCCAAAACTTGCTCAAAAAAATAAAATCCCGTCATTCACAATTGACGAAGGAAAACCATGCCCATACGGAACACAGCAGCCACATCACTTGCTGTAAATGAGTGACTTTTAATGCAATGAAATGTGCATAATTTTTTTATTTGTCCACGACAACCAAAATAATATTCTTCCCTTTTGACTTGGGTATCTCCAATAAAATCCATGCAAATGGCATTCCACACCTGTGTAGGTATCAACAGAGGATGGAGCAGCCCAGCGGGGGAAAGTGTTTCACATTTGTTTTTTCTGACAAACGTCTTGTTGAGCTACACAATTCTTCACATAAGCCCTCATCCCTTCCAGATAAATTATTGCTACCACTCTTTTATACGTTATGAAGAAACCTAAATGTCCTCGTATTGGTGAATCATGACATTACTCCAGTATGCTAGGAAAATGATAGAATTCTGAGGAAGCACTAATTTCCTTCATAGTACAGTCTGTCCCCCTGTAGCTGATATCCTTTATGAGACTCTGGATTCACAAACAAGGCTTGAATGATGTCTTGTAATTTGCTGTCTTGTAGAACCTCTTGCACCCAATCTTCCAAATCATCAAATTTAAGGATAGTAATTGCCGTAAACATACCTTTCCTAGATAAAGCATCTGCCAATGTATTCTCTCTGTCAGGTCTATATTGGATCTCTGGCAACCCATCTGAATTGCTCTTCAAGTAAACGGTGGTTATTGAGAAACTTCAAACATTTTTTATTTGTCAGTATCACAAGGTGTCACCCTAACAGGTAGTGGTGCTATTTCTGCACCACCCACCATTAATTCTCTTACATATACCAACTTCTTTTGAGCTCTTTCGGACAACCCTTGACTCCAAAATGCTAAAGGTCTTTCTTTCTGAAGCTGGACAGCTGGATGAATTGTTTAGGATTTTGGATCAGCACAATCAAGAAAGGGGATGGAAGGTTTACTATAGAAGAAAATTAAATAGAGAAAGACAATTTAGGTTGTTAGGCTAGGACAGTTATGGTTGTTAGCTTGGTTAGTGAGTGTTGTATGTGGGTTGGTCTATATAAATACCAACCATTAGTTGTAGAGGGACTTTTGATTTGTGTACTGTGACAGGCTTTGATCCTGTGTGAAAGGCATTTCATTCCTTTGTGGGTGCTGTGTAACATTTTGATACAGATTTGAATCAAAGTGCATTCCAGTGATTGTTTGTGTGCTTTGCAGCTAGTGTTTCTGTGTGGGTGTCAAGAGTGGTGTCCTATCTTGAATCCATCCATATCGTAAATGGTTGGGAAAATTTTGATATTGCCAATATAGTTAAGCTTGATACTGCATATTATAATTGTTCAAAGGAGGTCTATGCTTCACCACATAACGTCATCTTTATTTAGTAGCTAAGTCACTCGCTTAGGTATCTTGCCATAATCCTTTACAAAATTGCGGTAATAACCCTTGAGTCCAAGGAAACCTCAAGAACTCTTAACATCCCTTGGTTATAGCCATGAATACATTGCATCTACCTTCTTAGGATCTATTGTGAACCCCTCTTCTGATATTACATTACCTAAATATTCTAGATTGTGTTGACCAAAGTTACATTTCTTCTTGTTTACCTTCAACTGATTCTGATCCACCACCTCCAAAACGTGTATGTGAGTGAATGTCAATACCAAAGATTAGTTTATCATCGAAGAAAGCCAACACAAGCTTCCTCGGAAATGGTTTGAGAACTTCGTTCACAACAAGTGCCTGAAAGGTTAGTGGGGGCATTTGTTAACCCGCTCATGAGTCTTAAATGTTGTTTTCTGAATGTCTTCTTCCCTGCATTTTGATCCAGCAGTAATCCAGTTTTTTAAATCTAATTTGGAACATATCTCAGCACCTCCTAACTCATCAAGCAGACCATCTATAGCCGGAACAGAAAACTTATTAGGTACAGTTATCCTGTTTAAGGCTCTACAATTTCACCAAAATAATGAGGTTGGACCCCTTTAATTTCACCAAAATAGCCTGATTGCCCATTTAATTTACTTTTTGTCACTCAATAAACTAAATCTCATGACATTATCTTCACCTTCACTAAAAACAGGATAGGATATCGAGATGGACAATTGACTTCAGATGTAAGTTGTATGGCCAATGCATCTTATGGTGATCCTTATACACCAAAACAAACATTAAATCAGTCATTCCTAGTCATAATTTTCTTGAACTGGAGCAATTAGTCTTAATGCTGGACGCACCCAAGAAGACAAATCAAGAGTGGTCATTTGATCCTATTTTATTGAGCTAGGAAGTTCTTTTGATTAAACATTTTTTTAATGAATTACCTTAACCCCTTTAATTACCTAGGAAAAAAGAAATTCACTTCCCTTACATCATCTGATATAAGTTGACCTAACTTATTATGCTCTTCCAACTTCAAGTCAAGACCTTCCAACCTCTTTGTAAGATGCCTTTTTGTTGACTGCACAAATTAAATAACCAAAATGCGTCAGCAACAACCAAATATGAAAATATAGGAAAATAGGAATGCCAACACAAACTACTTACCGCCAATGTTTCATGTACATTTTCTAATTGCTTTGACACAATTGCTACAGCATTCGCCATATTCTTCTTTGTGACAAACATTACATCAGAAAATGACCATCCCTACAAGAGGCAAGAAATATCTGGGTTTAATCAACATCGTCACATCATATTCCTAATTAAATGTACTAATTAAATGTACTTGTTAAGGAAATATGATTGGACTTCGCTTACCCTCCACCACATATAACAATATCCCATAGCTCCTACTGCAGCAGCAGGCAGTAAGTAAGAAGCAATGCCCCCTATGTTCAAACATTAACATCAACATATATAGTGAACAAGAACTCGTATACATAAAGAAAGAAAAAAAAAGAAAAATATTACATTTGATGGTAAAATATCTTTACAACAGAAACAAACTTTCCATGCTTACACAAATTGTCTGCACATGGCCAGAAGTTTGAGAATGTCTAAAACCACATTAATATGTAACAAATGAAATGAATATCTGTCTCTTGCCCAAGTCTCTAAGATCTTGCTTTGGTTATCTTTCTCTCCAAAGACCCAAACTCATTCACTCCATTTTGCTCTATCTCTATGGTTAGTCATGGTATCCTTCTCAATAAGTTACTATTTACTTCTATAACATTTTATTGGTAATTATGAACATGTCAAGATTTGTTAGCATTTTATTGAGTGTTTATAATTTGAGATTGAGACTGGATTTGACTACCTTTAGGTGTGTTCGTGCGAGGAGGCCGAGTGAGACAGTCTCGGGCTTAACCCATATTTTATGTTATTCTGTTATGTTATTTTGTTACTATTTTCACCTATAAAGAAACAACCCTATGTGTGTATTTTACACAAAAGAGATTAATCCTATATTTATTCTTTCTCCATCTAATAGAAGATTCACTTCCGAATATTTTGATTTTATTAGTAATAATTTGACTTCTTGAAAGAGCAAGAAACAACATGTGATAAAATCTAGTACTAGCCGCAATTACATGTGAGCTCATTTGGCTTAAACACAGAAGTGTAATTTGGAGAAGTCACTCAAATAACACTCATGATAATCAAGTTCTTCATATTATCTCAAATCCCAGAACTAAACATATCGATATTGATTGTCATTTCATTTGAAAAAATGAGGAAGCGTCATTTTGGTTACTCCGTTTCATGTTAACTTAACAAGGAAAATGAGCATTGGTTGGTCAACTTAACATCATAACCAGTAAGCCAACGAGGAAACATGTTAAATAAAACGCTACTCAGTAGCATTCTATAATTGGATTCATCGAGGTCTAAAAAGTAAAAATCATTTCATCCTCTGATGTTTGATATCACAAGTGAAGAAAGAAAAAACACACAAATGTGCAATAGAATTGAGCGTAAGTACCAGAAGAAGAAGAATTGGCATTGAAGATAGTGACAGGGTGAGACAAGGTCAACTCCCTGATCTCCTGCGCCAGCTGTCGAATCTGAGCATAAAATAGAGGGTTAAATAGAGAATTGAATTCGGTGTGTGGCAGAGAATGAGGAGATGAGAAAAATGCACCTGTGCAGCAATAAGCGCAGCGTCGTATCTGGCGGGTGAAATCTGAGCATCGTCAACGCCCTTGAGTAACTCCTGAAGCTGTGCGATTAGACCAGATAATTGGCCACTTCTCAGCAGAACAGAGCCACTCAAACCTAGCGAAGAAGCAAAAGCAGAACAAGTTAATTGGTGAAGGAGTTGGTAATAACCCTAATCACTCGCTTACTTACTCACCGGCTCCGACGAGAATGAGAACCTTGGAGGTGTTCACGCCTGCTTGCAACGCCATGCTATTCTTCAATCCTCTTCGTCTAAGATTATGTATCACCAATTCTTCAACAGAAAGCCTAAGTTTCAACTCAATTTCCTTACGTAGATTTTGAAAATGAATTTTAAGAAATAAAAATAAATGAAAGATACAGAGAGACTTAAGTATAATAAATTATAATTAAGTTTTTTTTATAATCAGATTTTATATTTCTAACATAATTTTGTTTTATATACTTATAATTTATATTTATTATTATATGTATGTTATAGTTTTAATTTTATATAAAAATATATAAATATGTTAATTAAAATATATAAATAAGGTTATTTAAAATTTAAAAAAATTTGAGTTTTTGTTAAATTAAAAAAAGAATTATGAATAAATTTATAAATATAAACAAAAATAATGAATTAGAAAATATAGATGAGTATTCTTTAAATGTCTAAATCTTGAAAAATATTTGAAACATGTTAATTTGTTAACTTTTGATGACTTAGATTTATTTTTATAATTAAATATCTTAAAAAAGATTATACGATTGAAAAATGATAAATCAATTAACATTCTTATTTATATATAAAAAAATAAATTATGTTTCAAATACATATATAACATGTAAAAAAGTGTTAACAATTTCAATATCAGTTGCTTAAACGGAAAAGAGTTTTTCAAAGCTTAAATTAATAAAGTCTTATTTAATATCAACAATATTAGCTTTATTGTCTATTGAAAAAAGATATTTTAAATGAAATTAATTATGATAATTTAATAGATAATTTTGTATCAAAAAAACTTAAAAAAAATTCAAATAAAAATATCATAATTTTAATTATTTTATTAATTTAAAAAAGACCTCACTTCTTAAATTCATTTTAGGCCCTCTAAAGTCATGAGCTGTCACTGTATTTATTGGGTCATGGCTTATAGTTGTAATTATGAAATTGTAATATAAGAAGCTTTTTTTTGTTGTAGTTAAGTTTAATTTTAAATAAATTATGATTAATTAGACGTGACTTAATAGAAAATAATTTGCACAACGGCTTGGAAAAGTCGGTTTAATTAGAAAATTAAAATTAGTAAACGTTGTCATTATATTCAAATTTGTTGAAATTTGAATTTTGAAAAAGTTAAAAATATTAATTGAAATATGTATACAAAAATGTAAAATTAGTGAAAATAAGATAATATGATTAAAGGCAATAGTTACATTACAATCCTAATACATGTAATAGTAAATAATTAACGAATACAAACATCACTCGAAATTATTATGGAAGTCATCCATTTTGCGCTCAACCTGGTTAATTCTGTAATGTACTCGGTCAAATCTGGTCCATATATCCATCTACAAATCATCTAATTTGTTGTGCATATACATCCTCAAATTATTGAATTCTTATTGTAAGTCCTGAATATCAATCATAATATATGAAAGCATTTGACAATCATGGGAGACTAGTGCTTGGGGTGCTAGTTTTTGAACATCATCATCGAGTTGTTATGGCTCTTCTTCATCTTCGTCGTCATCTTCGTCCACCGTTCCATGTTGTCACACACCGTTCACTTAGAAGATATTCAATTTGTGCAATGTTTTTTTACTAAAATAATTTGATCAGCCTGGGTGCACATATGACTTGATGGATAAGTCGACATTGTAGACATGTAAGATTCATGCAACCAACAAGGCGTAGGGAAGTGAGATATTATTATCTCTAAATTTCAGCCTATGTTACATAATTTGATGCGGTCAATTAATGAATATATTATCTATTATGGCACATAACATAAATATGTCTTAATATAGTAGTTGAAAAAAATTTGTAGACCGTGGGACCAATATGTGAACATACACATAATGAAGTAACCTATCATCCACATTCAAACTACCTACGTTACAGAGATTCTGACCCTCAAACTTCGGTTTAAGCATCGAGTTCAATGCACTTTGTCAGTCATAGTTCAACCTTTCGAGGATGTTTGGATATGACAAATGCATTTCATCATACTTATAAGTTTGGCCAAGAACATCCAATCACATGGTGTCACAATGATCTTCTTGTTGTTAACCTCACTGTGGAGGTTATCCTCTTTTGTAATTTTGAGCTTCAAATAAAAGACTTTCATGGATCCTTAAGCATCACAAATTGTTGCACACCCTAGTACACCAAATGATCTTAAAATTGAAATCCTTGTTGCACAAACTCATGACCTTAGGTGACAAATTTTTCCTAGCATAAAATTGGGACGCATACTCAACCATATGCTCCCTTTGGTTGAAAAGCCTTGTTTGCTTCAATGGGTCCTCAACCTCATGGTTTTGAGTAGTAGGGACTCCATCATCATTAGCTAGGGCTTTTCTAGACGACGCCTTATACTTATATATCATTTACTACCGGAAGATGATGTCATAGCTATAAAGGTAAGAAAACATAACACCATGACACTTATTATTACAACATAAGATGCATTAATAACTATAAATATGGTTCAAACATAATAATACAACTAATATTGTTCAAATATTACATACCATTACAAATTACTAGGAGAAATAAAATATAACATTATCCATGAAAATAAAATATAACATTATCAAATAATAAAAAATATAACATTATCAACCCCCTCCAAGCAAAATGCAAGGTTCAATGTCTTCTAGTCATAACCTCTAGTAACTTCTTCAAACGACAATTTGGGAGCATGCCAAATAGAAGCTTGATCAGAGGTTGGTTACTACACAAGGCTTCGTAACACAGGTCAAATATGGTTTCATTCCCAATGTTCATTTCAACTAACATTTGACATATATCACTTTCTAATTAATGTACAAATGAGTGACGATGCCAATTTTGCACGTGTTTATGAAATATTGCATTGTGTTCTGCAGGCAATGGATGACAATCTATCTACATTCATGTTCCCTTGTCGCATTGCATCGGTCACATCATCAAGTTTCATTGTCAGGTGAGCAAATTGGGCATCAATTACATTAACCACTAAGGCTTTCCTTTTCGAATTCTTAGACGATGACGTGCCACCTGATGGTACAAATTCCATGAGAGTTGGACTAGGTGAATCCCCGACAGGTGTTGATGGGAACTATTCCTTAGTGACATGATCAAATGTCAATGCCCCTGGGATGTACTCCATATGTTCTTCATTTAAGTTAACACTGAAACCTTATGTCTACAAATTTCATCATACTATTCGAGATGTCCAAACTACAGTCCTAGTGACATGATTTGCCCCCTAGAGCTCCTCCATGAGGTCATAATGGTTGATTGGTTTAACCCTCCATTTACTCGTTGTGGGTTTCACCTGAAAATAAAGTAACGGTCAACCACATTACTTGAAAATTTACATAGATGGAGGATGTCAACCTAAAAAAGATGCATTGTAAACCTCTATGACTATACTCTTTCAAATGGTATCCAACACCATGATATGGTGTTAAAATATGGGCCTTTAATATAAAACTAGCATCTCTAATGTAGTATTTTCATACAATAACAAAATTTGTATGCATCATTAACCATGACAAACTTATGGCTTGCGAAACATCATACCAAATAACCTCAAACTCACCTTCGGGGATGACCAATGGATTGTCATGACAAGTGCATCCTTCAAGATCCTTGAATCAGATGTAATATCTTTCCACCCACTTACATCATATGTGAATTTCATGTCAAAATCACAAGTTGCAAATATATTATGAGTGCGCCAATCTTTTCTTCCATGAAAATAAGGAACATCCGATCGAGGCACCTTCACACTTACATGAGTTCCATATATGGCCCCTAAACAATCCTAAGAGTAATAAAATAGGATAACTTAGCAACACTCAAGTGCTACAATGATGAATGTGTAAAAATATGAGTAAAAATAGGTTGTGTTCAATATATGAGGTTGGACTTCCGTTCTACAGGGTTACCTTAGAAATTCTTCCTCCAACATCAAAATGACACTTAATACATTATGGAAGTGATGAGACACAGTCTCAATGGATCGATAGAAAAAAAAATTAAACACTTATGTTCTTCACATTATATCCAATGATGTAAAGGAATTTAGTAACTTGTTCCTCCCCTATTGATCAACTAACACAAATAGATTAATGCTTCCGGACCCATTCAAATAATATCATGACATAGTTGTATGTGGTATGACATCAATTTCTACCAACAACTCTTTTTCTAGCATGTCCATGATAGGAGTGTTTGTGGTGGGGTGAACAAGACCCAATATATTGATCAAGTACGCAACAATGCAATCAATTGTCATATGTATTATTGTTGTTGTAGTTGTACAAGTACATTTATGTGCAGAACACCATTAACAATTTTTTTCATGTTAAGAATTTCATTTGTGTTGACAACTTTATTCATGTGTTCATTGTGTGAGGGTCCATATGACATTTGTACTGCTATGAATGACATTAATTATATTTAACCCTACCTATTAATGTCCATAGCACCATTATCAATTTCATCCATCTTTAGAATATCATTCATGTGATATTAGACAAAGAATTTATATCATTACCCACGTCAAAAGTTATTTTCACCGGTAACACCACAAATTATAATTACTAAAAAAATTCCTGCATTAATGTCCATCCTAAAATTTTAAAAACCATACAAAAATAACATGACTAATTAAATAAAATTTTCAGTTGAAGACATTCCTAATTTAAAAAATTACCAAATAGTTAAATTTCATTAATTATTGAAAATCATAAACAAATCAATATTCTATATAATTTAAATAACTAAAATATTCTTTCGATCCTAAATTAATAAATATAATTCGTAACATTTTCAATTCACCAAAGAAATAAACAAACGTAAGTATAACATCTTATTTCCAAACTTATTCAATACCTTAAATAAATAATAAATCTAAATAATATTTACAACAAAATTCATAAATTCTTAACAAAATTATAAAATAAACAAAAATTGTTTCTAACTTATTTCAAATTTTAAATCCATTCAAATCTTATATATGAAATTTTTTAAATTACAAAAAATGTTAAATAAATAAATCTAATAAATATTTTTTTCAATTGAATATATTCCTAAATAATTAAATTTCATTAATTATTAAAAACCATAAATAAATCAATGTCTTTTATAATTTAAATAACTGAGTTAATCTTTTAATCCTAAATTAATAAATAAAATTTGTAACACATTCAATACACTAAATAAATAAATAAAACATAAGAGTAACATCTTATTTATTAATTTATTCATTACCTTAAATAAATAATAAATCTAAATAATATTTACAACGACATTAAATAAATTTTTAAGAAATTTAAATCCATTTAAATTTTATATACGAAATTTTTCTAAATTACTGAAAATGTTAAATAAATAAATCTAATAAATAAAATTTTCAATTGAAGAAATTTCAAAAAAAAATTTATAAATAATTAAATTTGATTAATTTTTGAAAACCATAAATAAATGAATAATCTATATAATTTAAACAACTGAATTAATATTTATTAATAAATATAACTTGTAACATATTCAATACACTAAATAAATAAATAAAACGTAAGTGTAAAGTCTTTTCCAATTTATTCAATACCTTAAATAAATAATAAATCTAAATAACATTTACAACAAAATTAAATAAATTCTTAACAGATTTAAATCCATTCAAATCCTATAGATGCTTTTCTTAATTACTAACAATGCTAAATAAATAAATCTAATACATAATTTTTTCAATTGAAGATATTCCTAAATAAAAATATTTTTAAATAATTAAATTTAATTAATTATTAAAAATCATAAATAAATCAATATCATATAATTTAAATAATTGAACTAATCTTTCAATCATAAATTAATAAATATAATTTATAACATATTCAATATACACTGTTAGTACTAGTGGGCTGCTATGATTATGATTATTTGATGAAGCCAACCAAGTGAAGTTCAAGACCCTTAGAGCATATGTGGAATGCATGAAGATTGAAGACTTGGTCTAGAACTTAGGAGTGTGTGTTGTGGGGTAAGCTTGAGGTCTAATTAGTAAAGCATGCAATCTTAATCAATGATAAGCTCTAAATATATTTTCTGAATTAACAAAAGTTTTGAAAAATCATTAAAATCAAAACTTGCGTTTTAAATAACTGTTTTAACTAACTGGAGAAAAACAGTCGACTATTTGAATATTCAATCGACTGAATTTTTAAATGACAGTTATGTTTAAATAGCTGGTGCGAAATTTTTGGAGGTTAACGAAAATCATTTTTACACATTTTCTGAGCACGAAAATTTGAGATTCCAAAGAGAGAAAAGAGAGCAAATGCACCCACGAGTCTTGTGATCAAAGATCAATCAAAGTTTTCATTAAGAACGGTTTTCTTGAACTGCTGCTGGAGCTATCATTTGACTGAGACTGTTCTTCGCTGATTTGATCATCAAGACTAAGCCTTCTATACCTTTACTTGTTTCTTTTGTATTCCTTTGTATAGAAGTGCTTGTATTACAGTAACCTTGTTCGTACATCATCTGTTTTGACATTTATTCTGAGTTTTTGAATTGCCTAGGTTGGTAATTCTGTTCTGTACAGTGGGCTCTGTACAGGGTGCGACTTGCTGTGGATTTTAGCAAGGGTCTTCGTGAAACACACAGTGGGTTTTTGTGTGGTTTCCTGTTCTGCTGTGGGATCAGCAGTGGTCTACTGCGAGTTGTAGTGAGACATTTCTGGGTTATAAAGTGGGCTCTGCTGTATAACGTTACTTGTTGTGGGTTTCAGCAAGGGAGTTCTTGAAACACACAGTGGATTCTGTAGTGTTTCTTGGTCTACTGTAGGGTCAGCAGGGGTTGGCTGCAGAGTGCAGTGTTGTCTTGCTGTAAGCAAGTGTTGTAAACTGGATCAGGTTGATCAGTTTAGTGAAATCCTCACTGTGTGTGAGGGACTGGACGTAGCCCTGCTGTTGGGTGAACCAGTATAAAAATATGTTGTGTCCTTATTCTCTCTTGCTCTCTCTCTTTATTGTTCTTGCTGAATTTCTTGAGTTTTTCATAATTAAGCGAATCTTACTAATTGAATAGCTTCATAATTTTTAGAAAATCTGTTTAGAAACAACCTAAAATCTTTTATTTCATTTTAACACAGTTTAATCCAAACTGTTTTGAATCTGTTAAGAACCAGTATATCAGTTTCCTGCAAATCAGCAGTTTCGCAATTTGCTGGGTTAACTGTTTATCAGTTTGTTTTTCCAAAAAACTAAATTTTTCACTGTATAAAACTGGTTTCAGAATCTATAATTGAACTATAATTGATTTAAGACTTAAACATCTTTTAATTAGTGTTTCTTTAATAAAAAGAATTTTATTTCTTGATTGACTCATTATAATTCGAACTGTTGATTGAATCAGAGTTGATCAATTCATTCTGTGTGGTTAACTTCTATTCTGTTTATGTGCAGTTAACTAAATTGCTTCCGCACTTACATTCAAATTCTGATAAAATTGTTTGACTTGCTGCATTGTACTGTGACTGGATTATATTCTGTTTACTGATTCATTCTACTGTCTTGCTCAGTAAAGTCAATAAAGATCCAGTTTATTAAACAACTTTGAATTTCTTAAAAGGTCAACTAGTTTTTGAAAAAGATTTTGAAATCCAATTCACCCCCCTCTTGTATTTCAGCCAAAACAGTTTCTTTCAATTGGCATCAGAGCTAGAACTTGTATCCTAATCAAGTTTTCGATCAATGGCTGAAAACAATTTGCCTTTTGCTGAAGGGGCTTCGATAAAAGAAATTTAGATATCATGTTATTTATTTTTAAAACTTAATTATAGATTTTAATACTAGTAGAAATATTTTACAGCCTTATATAAAATTAAAATTATCTATTTAACCAACTTTTTATAAATCCTTAATCTTTTTGTCACCTTTAAGGGAATGTCTACAAGTTTATGTACTGAAAAATGGTACCATTACATCCATTAATAGAAATACTGACAACATAGGTAAACAAATTTACCCTATCAAACTAAGAACAAAGGGTAAATAAGTAACCAACACCTTTAACCTTTTTATAAAATCCGCTTTTGAAGCATTCTTTAAAAGCTTTACTATATATTCACCCACATACTACAATACTATAAAACTAAGGTAGAAAAAACAATTTTACCTTTCTCAACGGTTCAAAGAGGTCATTTTAATAAAATAATTTAATATGATTTAAAATGAAAAATAATTAAAAAAACTTAAAAAATGTAATTTGTTATTATTATTATTATTAAAAAAATCTTTAAATTAATAAGATAAATTGATAAATTTATTTTGAATATTTTTTTTGTTAATAATAAATTCACAAAGTTAATAATAATAATAATAAATTTACTTTAACAATAATAAATTTACAACATATTTTAAATTAATAATAAAAAATTTACTAACTTATTAATTTTAGTAAAGCATTAAAATCATTAATATTAATTTAAACTATTAAATTAACATTTTAAAGTGATATTTTAATGTATTAATTCAATTTAAATATAAATTTAAATTAGTAACAATAAATTTAAATTATTTGTTAAATTAAAAAAATTATTAATTAATTTACTTTTAATATAATATAAAAATTATTTTTATTAAATAAAATAAATAATTAATATTTTAAGTCAAAGTTTTCAAATTATCTCGTTAGTTATCTACAAAAAGCAGTCAAGTAAATAAATTAGGAATGAAGTTATTTTGATTTTTTTTTGGATTTAATAAAGTTTTAAGTATTTTTAATTGAGTTTGTATATTTTCTTTATGTTTTATTAAGTATTTAAAATATATTTTCAAATATTTTACTATTTGATAATTCATCATTATTCTTATTTTTCAATTTTTATCTCACTTATAAATTGACTTCTCTCATCTCCAATTGATGGATAAATTTCCTTTTTTTCCTCTCTATTTATGATAAACTCATTCTATTTTCTCAAATTTTCTTTTTCAACTCACTTATTTTCTCCATAAAAACGAGTTTCATGAAAAAAATTAGAAAACAAGAACAATTGATGGATGAGTTGGAGAAGGAAAATAGAAGTGACAATTTCATTATTTCATTGATCATCAAATCAAATGAGATGATATTTAAACAAAATAAAAAATTATTTATGCACTTAATAAAATAATTTTATAAAATTAAATTAAAATATTTATATTTATAAAATACTATAAATTTAATTAATAAAAGGTTATTTTAGAAGAAAGTTTCGGATGTACGAATGATTTTTATTTTAATTTAATTTTTTTTTCTTAGTGTAATGATATTTTTTTTTAGAAATGTAAAAATTATTCCTGTTTTGAGTCCCAACCCCAGTCCACCTATACTCCGAAGGGATCAATTTCCGTCTACTGCAATCTCTTCTCCGCCAAGTGTACGACGTCGTTCGCCCTAATCTCTTAGGGTACCCTTTTCTCTCCTCCATTTTCAATTTCCTTTTGCGTTTTCTTCTACTCTTACTATAGGTAGCTCACAGACCGTGAACTCATTCTCTCCTACGTGTTGCCCTAAACCCCTCACTTCTTGCCCTAAACCCTCACCGCCTCTTCCTCCAAACCCTCGTCGTGTACACCTCGTGACCTTGTCTTCCTCACTGTCGGTTCCTCGCCGCCTTTGTCCGCCGCAAATCGACCTGTTCGGTATGCCTTTCCATTTCCCTGGCTTTGTGTCCATGATTGCTCTTTTTCTGTGTTGCGATTCCCATCTCGAATTTTAATTAGCATTACTGTGTATAAGATGTTACTTTAGGTTTCTATGAAGGTTTTGATAGTTCATTTTGTGGAACGAGTGATGTCCATATGAAGTTTGTACACCAAAAAACATATCCTGTTTGTGTATGTTTTCTCTTTGATTTTGATTGTGTATGCTTGGTGTATTCTATAAAGGTTTCGTACTTTAGTAGGTTAGAATAGATATTTCGATTGTTGTTGACGAAAGAGGATCTAGTAGTGCTGTCGGTTTAACAGTGAATTTGACACTTATTTGGTTATGGTTTAGTCTCATCCTAATAGACGCTTAGACCATTCCAGATGAATTAAAACTAAGTTAAATAAACTTAACAAACTGATAATAAGATCATTAATTGATAATTTCATATTTAATTAGTTTATATATTTTATGCTGCTTTGTGTGAATTTTATCACTTTTTGTGCTTTGATAAAATTGGTTCAAGTGATTGAAACTGAACTAGAAGTCTAAGATTTCAAGATCTCCATTTAGTTTTTTAACAACATTGTTTTTGGCACAACGAATTGGATAAAATAGAGAGCCTTTTGATTTTAGAATCTGTTTGTTTAAAATAAACCAAACCATGTATGCTTACAGCCTAACTACAACACTCATATTTTGGGTAAAATAGGTTTGGCTCCTCTGTGGTTGAACCGATCTTCATTCATATTGGCTAATTACAACATGCTAATATTTTGGTTGACCAAAAAAGCATTAGCTTTTGCTCTTTTATCAATTTCCATTAGATTCCATTTTTTAAATCCTTGTATATACTTTTTTTGCTTTGTTTTCCGTTTTGATTTGTGGTATTGATGGTTAAATACTTCCATCTTTGTCGATTAGTTGGCGAATATAACTTTTTGTATATATAATTCCTTTTAAGTCCTTGAATTAGAAATCCATGATGGTAATAGACTGATAGAGCGCTACATTACTTGAGGAAAGTCAATGATATTAGTGAATATCAAGTGCAAAAGTAGGACAAATATTGAAGGTGAAGGATAATAACTCCTAAACTCTGATAACTACCTAGAGCACATGACTTGACAAAATAAAGAAAAAGAGAATAGAATATTTTGAGAGCTTGAAAGGGTCTCCCTTAGGTTCTCATATTTATATACAACAGATCTGTGTTACAATGGTGAGGAAGGGAAGACTATAAGACAAGTAATACTAGGTACAAATAAGTACTACCCAAAACAGCTTCTAGAAAAAGCTTACATGGACTTTGACTTTTCATAGATTGTGAGATGCACGCTGTTGACAAATTGGGAGTTGTAGATGATTGTGCTAGGCTGTTGGAGTTTGACCTCAAATATTCTTGATATTCCTCAAAAAAAATTTGGGTTCAACAACCTCAGATTTAGAGACATTGACTGTTTTGTCAGGGAAGCCACGGAGAGAGTAACAATTATTTTGGACATGACCCATTCTTTTACAATACGTTCGGTGAGGATGTCCTCTAGCGCCAGATCCTCCTTTAATTCCTTGACCACGTTTTCCTTGCACAGATACCATGGCTATAGATTCAGTGGATTCGTGAAAATTTTTACCTTTAGGAGCTACTAGACGAATAAGCCCTGCTGTTTGACTTTCTTGGCATGATCCCTAATATGATCAAAATCAAAGTTCATTGCAAGAAGGATCATAACCATATAAAATTTGTCCAACTTGATTTCTTCTTGGGAATCAACTTCTAAAAGCATCTTTTGTTCGTCAACAAAAAATTGGCTGTAGAAAATAAGGATATCATATCATGATCAACTTGCTTAAACTAGCTTGTGGACAAAATAATAGTGACACCGAATGTCGTACACAAAAGATACCTTGAGTCTTCTTCCAAAATGTTGTGCAAGATGTTTTGAAAGTTAGAAGGGTTCCCAATATATTGGGTTCCACCGATTGCCCCAATAGATTACAAAGTCAGCAAGTTCTTGAAGCCTTTCCCTGTTCTGTCTTCTTTATTCATTCTTATATAACCTTGCAGATTATTGACACTTAGCTTGGATCATTAATAAGCTCGCCACCACCTCCTCCACTAATAGAATCAAGCCTAACAAGATCTCAATGATTAGTTCTTATAAAGTTAAAATTGTATGGTTTTTTACGTAGCAATATTATGCCCCCATTTGTTCCCATCAAAAGTAATTGTAAATTCACTTATGATTCTATGCTGAAGTGGATGTCTCATGAAAAACATAATTGCTTTAGTTAATCTGATCCAGTCCTTAGAACCCAAATTCATTCTTAGTATACCAATAGAATTCCTTATTCTTGTTATGTCTCACGGGTTTTTATCTTCAACCCATGTATCCCACTCCTCCAAACCTCAATATTCCACCCCTTAGCCCACTCTTTCTGCCTAAATTTTGCTGTACACAATCACATTTGCACACAATAATTGTGCAGCTTGCTCGGGTGCCACTCTAGTGATGTTCCATTCACAATACTGGTTAAAATTGGAGATTCCCAATTCTATGCATTACCTGAGAATAATTTGCTATCAAGTTGTAATCTTGCGTCAGTAAATTAGAAAAGAATATTAGCTTCTATGTGGATATGATTAGTATGTAGTTTTCTTTTTTGCAAATTTAAACTTATGCATGTTACATAAATGTCTACAGAACTTGCAATCTCTGTATTATTTTTTATTTATGTACTATAGATAATTAAATTTACAAACAGCTATTGATATTATCGTATTAATTGTTATGTTATATCTTATGAATTTAAATCTAAAAATTAGATGGGTACATAAAGGAATATTATATTTACAACTAGTATTTGCCATTTAGAGACTGATTTGGTGATCAAGTTTTTGGTGTAATGTTTTGATAAAGTTTTAATCTTTTTCCATATCAGAGAAAAGGGTTTGTTTGGATATGGGTGGTGACGAGCATGGGAACCAGGAGCTAGAGTTGAGTGATTCTCTGGATAAGGAGAAGAAATTGGAAGATGGGTTGAAGTTGAGTGTGGTCACTGAGGAAGTGAGGGGAGGAGTGCTAGCTGAAAATGGTTCTCTCTTTCTTGAAGATGGGAGTCCCAAGAGAAGCACTGAGATAGTTGGAACATGTATCCTTGTATGAAATTCTGTATTCAATGCTTGTTTTTAATTATTTGCCCCTTTTCAGGTTTTTCTAGTTTTCTGCTTGACTACTGTTACGAAAATTCAGCGTGAAATAACAAAAATATATAATGATAGAATGAAAGGAAAATTTGAAAATGTTATTGAAAGATGCAGGAAGATATAGTAGCAAGTACACTGCTGTCCTATGGCAAGGCTCCTACAGAGAAAATGCATTTTCTCTCCCGTCAAGAACTTGATTCTTCTCCTCCTCTCCCCCTTTCTCCTATATGGTTCCCTTACCACCGTTGAAAACTAACTTTCTCCGTTGAAAATTGTTTTTGAGCTAAGTTTCAAGATATACTATACCACTGTTGGTTCTTGATCGGCATTACTTGTGTGCATAAGTTCTGAGCAGTCTAATTTCTTCCTAGATATTATACACGATATGTTTATACCCGACACTGATGAATATTATGGATCAGTTTTATATCCAGTTGTTGTGCAATCGCTAATATACTGTTTCCTTATTAAGATTTGCTAGCTGTATCAGGTGTTAAAAGGCCCCGGATTAATGTTGATGAACATCAACCATCAGTTCATTTTACGTATACCTCTCTAACAAGGTTTGTACAAGTTGGTCAGAAAAATCATTAAAACCCATAATGGTACATTATTTATGTGCCTAAAGTGAAAAATAGTTTTATGTGTTATATTTTGCTATTAAAACTTCAAATGTCCCTATCATTCTGCTTGGTTTCATTGATTGAAGTTTTGACTAGTGTTTGAACAATGGTTCCAGGGCTAGTAGACAGAAGCTTCAGGAACTTCTACGACAATGGTCAGAATGGCATGCTAAACATTCTATGTCATCCAATGTAAGCCCAATTATATTCATCATCGTCATTATTATTATTATTATTCATAGTGAAATAAGATTTCCCTTAATGACAAATAAATGAGTAAATAGATGATAGAGAATAAAATATCATGAAAAGAAAACGTAGAAGATGAACAAAAATTTAAAGTTATGGATTTGAAATGAAGTTGGAGTCCATCTGCCCTGTTATCAATCTTTAGCTTAATCCAAATAATGACTAATGATTGTCTAAGATCCCCATATGCAAACTTTTCACTTAAAAACCATAAAGTTGATTTAGGTTATGATGTTTCCAATTTCGAACCAAGTTTTTGAAGTTTGTATTTGAGGATTAGACAATAGTCATCTGGTGGTGATGAAGGAAGATTATGGTGGGAAAGTGACTACATATGTCGTCATTAAAATGAACAATTCTATAATATGAAACAAACTAAAATAAAGAGATGCTTATAGACACATAATACTTATGAAGATCAAGAGAGAAGCATTGATAGCCTTGCTGAGAGTGATGATATCCCTTGAAGACACATTTGGATGAATGACAAGAAAGTTTATCTAGACCAATTGTGAGGTTATGTACAAAGCATGTGGCACCAAAAACATGGAGGAAGATGCTATAAAGGGGAATGACGAAAAAGGACAAAGTGGGGAACCCTATTTGGAAGGAGATCATCAAAATCATGTAAGGCAACATGAAGTCGACCATAATAAGCAGACATAGGGCCCTCAAAATGTCATGGAGCACTGGGTGTTAAGAGATCTTGGCACATACCATACAACTTTGTGTCATTGGTACAAAGTGTACGAGCCTCACTCCTAACTAATGCACATGTCTCATCGGTACAGAAAATAGGTTTGTGTGAGGTGTGAAGAGTGAATTTAATAACACTACCAAGTTGAGCATCAATCTTTAACCATAACCTGATTTCGTAAGCCCAAGTGGAATAGTTTGACTCCTCCATCTTCTTAATACTAACAATATGGTTAGAAAAGATGGGAGAATCATCTGTTGTAGAGGTAGATATGGTGTTGAAGACTTTTTTTTGGGGGAAAGTTCAAGAAAAAAAGAAAAAACCTAAGGAGAGGGCATCAAAATAGTGAAAGCAAACCTGGGAGAAAAGGTTTGCAAAAAATTTAGGGAAGAGAGAAATATTGATCCGAAACTCTGTTTCTGAGACATCATGGGTGTTTTATTTATATTGAGAAAAAGGAGTCAATACAATAAATAGAGGATATTTGATATTCTCAAAAAACAAAGATGTGTTGCGGGAATAAATAAAAAAGTTCCTAAATAATGCATATGTAATCTAGATATTCCTAATTAATTATATAAGATCAACTTCTTATTTCTACAATTATAACAATATTCTTGACTATAAAGGATCGGCTCCATATAGCATTTACAATTGGATATAGCCTTGGAGTTCAATAAAATATTATACCAAATGGCCTATAGACAACACATGTGATTTAATAAACATCCTGCAGAAGGAATCTTAGACATATGGTATATTGGCAAGGAAATTGGTGGAATTGTGCTATTAACAAATGCAGTTTTTTTTCTTTTATAGTTTTCTAAAGAATGATAAAGCTGACATTGTCTTTCTGTTCAGGATGACAGTGAAGTATTGGAATCTGGTGAGGAGACATTTTTTCCTGCTCTCCATGTTGGGCTGGAAAAGACATCTGCTGTGGTGAGTTTCCCTAGTCTGTTATGAGAATCTGTACAACTTCAGGTTGTGAAACTTTCACTTTCACTTCTAGGAAACTTTTCTTCAGTAGTTTCAAGGGTTAGCATTGCTGGAACTATTCTTGGTTTCTTCAATTTCTGTCATTGTCTCAATCTGGTTAGTCCCGGAATAAAGGTTTTAGTTTTGGTTCTCAAATGCAATTATGTGCAGTTGGTTGTAGTAATAGAGATAGGCTTACCACAATTATTGCAGTGTGAAGTCTGCATTCACTGCATTTTGTAATAATTGCTTTATCTTTTACATTTCTTCAAGTGTTATATTTGCTACATTCTTTTCATCTATATTTTTATTTCAGTCATGCTGTCTTTCCCTGTAAGTGCCTTAACTGGTGCATTGGGAGTAGACTAGGATGGTTGTGGTTGTGATTGTGGAAACCTGTCTGAGTCATAGTTATTCCATTTTTCATCATAATTATAGGAATAATGGGCATATATTGTATTAGCTATTATGTGCAAGAAAATTTTCCTAGAAACACACTAAACTTTAGTTGAAATTTATTGGAAATCAGTTTTGTGGGTCCCTCTTATTTAATGAGTCCCTATCCACTCATGATTTTGTAGTTTTCAATAATTTTAACCCATAACAAAGAGTGTGTTACTAGTACTTCGGTAGGTGTACTTTTTATTTCGTTGAGGTTATTTGTCTTGCAACATGAAAAGGGAAATATTATTTTGGCAATACCAGATATTATTCTTTTCCATTTTTTTAACAGTCATTCTGGATGGAGAACCAAACAAGAAATGATAAGAACACAGATTTCATTTCTTTAGCTGACCATTCTGTGCCTCTATATGACCGTGGATATACTTTGGGATTGACTTCAGCTGATGGTTCAAGTAATGTGGATGGGTATGCACTGTTGCTTTGTATTATTTAAAGATGAAACTGTTGGTGCACTTAGTTTACCATTTCGAGATGGTTCATGTGATTGTACAATGTTTGAAATATAGTATTATGAGGATGTAGGATAATTGAAGTATCTACTTTCTTTCTGTGTACTAACTCTTCTTGTTTGTCCAAAATCGTGATGTTGCATTGTCCATAAAAACCTTTGCTTAGAATCTCAATAAAATCATTGATCAGTGTGGTTATAGAATTTGGTATTTCTGAAAAAGAAATGTAACATAAGTTTCTGTGCTGCTAATATTGATTCTTGTTTCCATTTCTATGAACAGGGTAAGCATTGAAATACATCTTATTATTAGCGGTAGCTTCTGATAGTGTAAGGTTATTTAAGTCATTAAATTTTTATAATGGTCAGGAGAGGAAAGATTATCTGTAAAAGCCATTTTGTTTTTGCAAAGTTTGAGAAAAATTGATAAAATTAACACCTGTTCTTCCTTTTCTGTTGCAGCTTCACACTACTTAATGTGATGTGATGTTGAGAAGTTTGCTTTAGTTTTCTAGTGGGAATTTGATTAGAGTCTCGAAAGATATAGGCTTATCAAACACTTAAGAACACAAATATGTAAAAAATGTCTACGAGAGCTTAATTATCTTCTAGCCGTGTTTTCTTGTACGATAAGAGTATTGAGGAGATCAATGACCACTTTGTATTCCTCTATTTCCATGACCACTCCGTCCATGAGAAGACACCATAGTAAATGATGAAGCAGAATCATGCAGATTTCTGCTAGTGATAGTGGGAATACAAAGCAGCTCTGTTAGATTTTCCATTGATGGAATTCCTTATTGGGCACAAGTCGATTTGGCCTAAAGTGGACCAAAAATGACTCGACCCGAGCCAACTTGGGTTGACATGGGCCTAACCCAATTGGGTATGACCTGACCTGGGTGTAGTCTGATCAACTTGACATGGTTTTGGCCTGGTCTAGCTTGACTTGGGCTGGACTTGACCAGACCCAATCCTGCCTTGCCTGGGTCTGGTCCAACCTAGCCTTTCATAACTTAAATTGATCCAGATTCCCCTTGATTTTGGAATTTCAAAATTCAAAAAATTATCCGACCCAAATCGAATTAAATGGATTGGATTTAAAATCCAAAAATATGGATTTTGATTTGAAATAAATTCATTAAAATAGACTTAAAGTAATATGGATTTACCCACCCCTATCTTGAGGTAACATGTGTTTTGTATGCATATTGTGTTCTGGTGGTACGTTATTAATTCAAGATAAAGTGTTCATTTGCTTATTTTAGTGTGCTGTTCATTTGTGCAGCTGCTACTTACATTTCAAAATAAAATGTACTGCTAGTTTCAGTCATAGTGACGCCTTTACTTTATTAAATACTGTAGTGGTTTAGAAATTATTGATGATGCTGCTCGGTGTTTCAATTGTGGTTCTTACAACCACTCATTGAGAGAGTGTCAGAGGCCTCGTGACAACACTGCTGTCAATAATGCTCGCAAACAACACAAGTCCCGACGGAATCAGAATTCTTCCTCCCGGAATCCAACTCGTTATTATCAGAATTCTCCTGCTGGAAAGTATGATGGTTTGAGGCCAGGTGCACTGGATAGTGTAACACGTCAACTTTTGGGCTTGGGGGTAAGTTTTGAAATGTTGTTTTGATGTTTTTATTAAATACATTTCCAATCTTCAGCATATTAGCCATTCCCTTAAAGCAGCAAAGCAGAACACTAGAGCGAAGCCATGAACACAACTTGCTGATTTCATGAAAAGGTTTAGGAACAAATGTAGATCCTTCAAGAAACAAATGTTATGCCCCAGCCGAATGCTCCAAAAACTAAATTTAAAAGCCAAAAGACAAACAAACTGAAAATAATGAAAAAAGAAAAAGATAAATCAATTTTTTTTATGTTGATTCGAATCGGGTCAATCAAAATTTAAAAATCAATCCAATTTAGTCCAACAGAACTTTGTGAGTGATATTATTTATGGAATTACCGTACAGCTCCTGATACATATAAAATTGCTTTGCCAATTTATTTTTCTCTATGATATTAACTAAATTATGTCGTATTATTTTAATATTTCTATAAATTTAATTTTGGATTTAGTGTTTCTATCTTTCTTTGCAGTACTACTTTTGTTTCTAAAGCATGTAGTAATTGGCTTTTGAAATGTGATATTTGATACTTTGAATATATATTGATTATATTTATTTTTTGTTTCATTGTTTAATATGTGGCTCCTTAAAATTATTATAATAATGAAAACGCTGATCAAATCCACTTTAGATTGGATTAAAACCTATTTGATTATTTTTAAAAGATTGGGTGGGATTTTTAATTTTGAACCAACGAAATGCAGCAAAACCTGAATTGAAAAGCCAAAATCAAACTGAAATAATATAAAAGAAAGGATAACCAATTTTCTTATATTGGATTGATTTAGGTCAATGTAAATTTGAAAATCTGTGAACGCACCTGAAAATTTAGTCATGCAAAGCAGACCTTTGCTTCTGATTGAAGAATTTCTTCCTCGTACTTAACTTCTCAATTGCACTACATCCTGCTAGAAAATATAACTAGTGCCAGGAAGCTATCAGCCATCATGAAGAATACGTGAGAACATAATAATCCTTTGATTCTCAATGTACCATTAAGTGAAAATTTAAGTACATAGAGACACATTGAACTGAAAATTTGTTTGAGATATGGCATATGTTTTATTTATATTAAAACTAGAATCAATGTAATAAATCAAGGAGATTTGATATTCTCTAATAATAAATATATAAGATAACAAATAAAGTCATTCCTATGTAATCTATGTATTAATTATTATTGTTGAATATAACGGGCTTAGTCCATGTTCTCTGTTATTTTGTTGCTATTTCTGTTATTTTTATCATCTATAAATAAACATCCCTTTATGTGTATTTACACACAAGGGAATTAATCCTAATAAAAAATCTGGACCTTATTTCTATAATCATAACATATATAACATGAAAAGGTGAATAGAGGAGGAGAGAAAATATAAAGTAGAATTATGTAATGTTGCAAATTGGTTTTGTTTGATTTGACTACCGAGTGACCCCTTGTTTTAGATTTACGCAAGAAACTCCTCTTTTAACTGTAAGATTTCCCTTAAAAATCAACTATATGGTTTTGGTTTTCGTGTTGATGTAGTGTGTACACTCTTTTAACATTGTGTCCATTGAACGGGATCAACTTACCCAATCTCTATGTTTTTAAGTAGCTATTTATAGCGAAATATTGGAATAATACATATGCTTTGAATTTGAGGTGTAATTGGCAATCTGCATGTTCAACCGGTTTCTAAGATAATAAATTCATAACCTAAGAAGTGGCAGGATGACATAATTGGGCTGTATCGTGGTTGTTAGTTTGAAGATTGCACTAATTTGTCTTTGATACTAATGCTGAGCCATACATTATAGGGACTTTTTAGATGTGTCAGAATTGTCAGTCTTTATGAAATGTATAAATAATAAGAATGTGTTATGCAGGAGCTTGATCCACCTCCATGGCTTAACAGAATGCGAGAAATAGGATACCCACCTGGATATCTTGGTAAAATGCATTTCTTTCATCTCAGTTTCTTGTTTTCTTCTACAGTAATCTGCCTTTGATCCACCCATATGATCATCTTGTGTTGTAGTGGTGTATATGCATCGAATTTAAGTTTAAATTTAATGCCACGGGCACAAGTTACTAGACAGGTTTGAGAAATCTGCTTAGGTAGTTCACCAGCCTAATGAACTAGTACTGTTATTTACAATAATTTATGTTTGTCACATTCGCGTGCTATTTACTGTACTGATTATCCTTTGTTCACTTTTCATCTTGCCTGAGTTGGTGTATTAAATTAATTAACTTTATAACCTTTATTTCGATTTAGACGTGGATGAAGAGGATCAGCCTTCAGGCATTATGATATACACTGACAGGGAGATTGCGGATCAGGAGGATGGGGAAATTATGGATACTGAATCTGATTCTCCAAAACCAAAGCGGAGAATGACTGTCAAATTTCCAGGAATAAATGCTCCTATTCCAGATAATGCTGATGAGAGATTGTGGAGCTCTGGGGTTGAACCCTCAAGTTCAGATATTTCAAGAAACTCGTCATTCCCACCGCACAGATCGAATTATAGTTCTGATTATGGCAGCCGAGGACATCATAGGGAGAGTAGATTGGGAGGGGATTTCATGGATGATGGTCCACCAGGGGACCCAGGACATAGTTCATCCATGTTTAGTTTTCATCCTAGGTTTGTTGGCCATGATTCTGGTACAAGAAGTCCTTCATCGTCAAGATCCCAATCTGACTGGAGCAGAAGTCCTTTACGTGAAGAACCCCCAATGCCTTTTTCTTTCCATTCTCTTTATTACTCTTCTTTTTCAGAGAGACATTTTTCGCCCATGGACCGCGTATATGACAGGGACCGTGATCTTTCTTCTCGATTTAAGGACAGGTCAGACGAACGCCACCATCGCAGTTGGAGGTGAATAGGATCTCAGCACATTGGTAGGTTCTGAACATACATTTCTCTTATTCATACTCTTAAAATTATTTTACCCTCACCCTTTTGGGGACTGCTGTTATGCTTAGTTGGCAGATTTTACTATTTTTTATTTTTTTTGTATGGCTGTATTTGTACTCTCCTGTGTTATTTAGTAAATATATGCTCTTTTATTTTATATATTATCTTATATGTATTCATATTTATAATTATAATTATAGTAACATTAAATTATACTATCTATTAGAGTATTGAAGTTAATTAATAATTATTTAAATAGTTTTAAGATGTCAATAATATTTTTAATCTTGTAGTTATAAGTAAATTATAATTCTGTATAATTTAGCTAAAATTATATATTTTTTAATAACTGTCATAATTTGTAAAAAGTAGAAATTAAAAGTCTTTTAAAAAGGTTTTTTACAATGTAAATTGTTTTGTAAACATAACTTATATTATATCCTTTCATTATTTTTTTATTTTTTGTATGAGTGATTGTAATTTCTCATACCCTCCTCTCCAAAAAACAAACTTCAACCTTTGTTCAGGGACACAAGATAAGGATGACCAAAGGATTACATGAATTGTGGTAAGACCTATTGTTGCGACTTTTCAGAGAAATATTTTAATGGTAAAAGTTTTCAGATTAAAATTATAGAAGTTTTAATTGTTAAAATATGTTAATTTCAAAAAGGAAATAAAAGCCTCGGAGAAATTGCACAGTAAAATAAGTGAAATTAATCAGCATAAAAGGAAGAAAACATAATTTCATTAGAATTGAAAGAAGTATACGATTTTCTTGGTACGTGAGAAGAAAAAAAACTTTAAAATGAGAGTAGTAAATAAATGAAAGAGCATTATAATTTTATTGCATTATTTTTATTAGTGTTATCATTATTATTATTTTCTATTATTATTATTATTATCTAGTTATGTATTTTTTTAATTCATTTACAATATATGAGTACCAATAGACAATAAGATCAAAATATATGTAAATTTTTATAATAAAAAGTCATGTTAGGTATTAAAATTTGACATCACAGTCAGGTCAACATTCCATAAATTAACAATTACATGTCATTACATTAAATATGTTAAAAAAAGAAAAAGTAAAACTTATGAGATTAAATCAATCAATATAAAAGAACCTAAAAGTATTATGATAAAAAATCTAAGAAGTTAAAACATAGTATAAAAAAATTCATAACAATAGAAGATGAAAAAGTATTATACTATTTATATTTTAATTTATTCTCAAAATCTGAAGAAGTTAATTTATTTCCGAAAAATATAAAAAATCTTGAATTTTACCTTTATAAATCTTGAAGCATTTCTTCCATCTCCGTATTAGCATCTAAGGGACAATTTGAAGTGAAGAAAAAGCTAGGCAAAACGGAGAATAATCACACTCCTGCTAAACACATCCATAACCAGGAGAACAAGCACATTCAATAGTTTTGATAGTCCTCATGATCTTAACATAGAAAGTCGTTTGTGTGACATCCTTAATTTAATAATTTTTTTAGATAACTTATAAATATAAATATATATATATATATATGTGTGTGAAAAATATTTAAGGAATAATATATATCTAGGATATCAGGAAACATTTTATTCTGATTGTATTATAATTTTTAAAATAAACTTACAAAACCCATTATCTAATATTATCTCAACAAACTGGTCTAAATATGTAGAAAACATTTGACTATTAAAGTGGTAAAGGACCCTTTGTCTAATGGTAATAGGGTGAGCTTAGTCCAATTAATTTAATTAGATACTTATGAATATTCCAGTGTTAGATATAAATCCATCTGATAGGTGATATTTTGATACTATTATTTATTTTTAACATAATTTAATATTAATATATATTATTATTTTATTTATATATAATATTTTATTAACAAAATGCTGTGTAGTATTTTCTATATATATATATATATAAAAGGGTGCCTCTACTCCCTTGCCTATATTCACTCTGTTATTGGGAAAGTTTAACTCATTATTTTTAACTTACAAATTTGCTTGTAAATCTTGATTTAATGAAATCAATTCAGCTAATATCTTGATATTGCTTATTATAAAGCTATAATTTAATGAATAATATATATATATATATATATATATATATATATATATATATATCATATTTATATATTTGTATATATATCATATACTTTACTACTTTAATTTTTTTTAACTATAATGGATAAATTAGACGATATAGAAAATAACTATATTTATATGTTTAAAAAATATATATTTATATAATTAGAATAAAACTATTTTGTTTGATACATTAAATATAAGTTTCAATATATAAATATATATTAGAGATTTAGGGATATATATAAATGAACGTAAGAAATTATACATGTACTTGTTTAATGTAGTGGAAATAAAGTAAAAATAGGATTCATATGGGTCTTTGGTCCAAGATAGAATGGAGTGATTCTTTCTGCACCTCCATGATGACTTCTGCACTATACTAATTACAATTTTACGAAAATATCCTTTTAAATTTTGTTAAAGGTCCAAATTACCCTTCTTCCTTTTTCACTCTCACACGCACCTCTCCCCTCCCATTTCATCACCGGCGAGCCTGCACCTCCATAGCAGCGCTTGTTCCACGTTCAGCACCATTTCTGCCCCACTTTTGCTTTGTTCCATGTCCAACACTTCCACAATACCTTCTTCCACGTCCAACAGCAAATTCCTCTTCCTCGAAGCATCCTCTGCGTGAAGAAATTAACGCACCAACATTACCAAATTCAAGCTACATTGCCAATTATATCATCAATTGAAGTAAAGGTAAGGTGTATTATACGTTTAATTTCAATTTGGAGTGAATAATTTAGGATTTGGTGGCAGATGACGGCGGTGGTGTAGGTTCTTCGTCGGAGAAGGAATATGTTGCGGGTTGTGTAACCCGCAATGCATTTGAATTTACGAATGCGTTGCGGGTTACACAACCCGCAACATGTTTTAATTTTGAAAATATGTTGGTATCCCAGGTGAGTATTTTGTGCATTTT
>Ga0209700_102678_pt1 | contig 35594 bp, 17 predicted proteins | sample SiratroredBW_FD_187528 | JGI IMG/M metagenome (GOLD analysis project Ga0209700, IMG submission 187528) | Root nodule microbial communities of legume samples collected from California, USA - Siratro red BW (SPAdes) (version 2) | ecosystem: Host-associated > Plants > Roots > Nodule | place: USA...
AGTTTGAAATTGGGTGACTATAGTTATTCACATTTCAGAGAAATTGATCTTTGGAAGCGCTACACAACGTCTCTGTATTTCGCTATTGTTACTATGGCAACAGTCGGTACGTTTTTTTTTTTTTTTCTGTTATTCATCAAGTAAGATCGATTTTCAATTTGTTGGTCTTTAGTTATTGAGGAAGGTTGTGTTAGGTAATTGACGGTCAAATTCAAAATTTAAAAAATCCCAAAAAGACATTGATCAATGACTCTTTTTTTCACCCTTTCTAGTTGTACAAAATAGAACGAACACGCTGAAGGAGAAACAACTAGAAAATATCTTATCCAATTAAATAAATTCAGTGATAATTTAGGATTTAGGAATTAGCTGATATATCATATCGCTATTACCTTGTCCGCATCTGCCGAAGCTTTAATAGGTTGGTAACGAATAAATGAAGGGACAATAATTAGAACCTCTTCTATGTCCGCTAGATATTCATGGATCATACTTGTACTCTAAGGAATCACTAGACAATTTACTATACAAACAAGTAATAAACAATAAGGAAAAACCTGCAAAAACAAACAAATATAAAAATATTTAACGTGATTCAATTGAAGTGTTAATTAACTTTAATCTATATTTAGAGTAAAAAATTCATTAAAATAAATATTACAACTTAAGATTTCTCTCACGGTGTATCCTCAACTCTAGATTGATAAACATACAAAGTCTTATTTATACAGAAAATAACTGTCAAACTAGAAAAATAATATTCACTTGTTCAAAAACATTACAATCATCACCAAATCTAAAAAAACTAACAATTGTAAATGGTTATAAATTCTAGATCGACGTAGTTTTGCATAGATATCTGCATATTTAGAGTTTTCTCAAAATGTATATTATCCTGTCTCTTTTGAAAAGTTCGCTGAATGAATCATGTTTGTGACAATTTCTTCAACAGGCTATGGAGATATACATGCAGTAAATTTGAGGGAGATGATATTCATAATGATATACGTTTCATTTGATATGATTCTTGGTGCGTATTTGATTGGTAACATGACAGCTTTGATAGTCAAGGGGTCAAAGACTGAAAAGTTTAGAGACAAGATGACAGACCTTATGAAATATATGAACAGAAATAAGCTTGGAAGGGATATCCGCGAACAAATTAAAGGCCATGTGCGATTACAGTATGAGAGTAGCTACACTGAGGCTGCTGTCATTCAGGATATCCCTATTTCTATTCGAGCTAAGGTAATAAGAGAAAAAATGACTTTGAACCTTTCGTGTGGTCAATTATAGATGTCACCGTAATAATTATGGTCATATGCTTCAATACCCTACAATTTTATAGTTTTCCCACCTGCTTCTAAAGGCTTTTTGACATTTCTTCACATTTTGTTGGTTTTTATGCATCAACTCCTTCCTTTTTGTCTGTTTAGATTTGTCGAAGTTATCATAAATGTACTAGTTTTAAAGTATGGTAACGTGTAAGGAAAATGTGCAATAGATATATAAAGATACTATTTGAAATGTCAGTTTAGGGTTGAAAGTAACAGTTTAGTGCAAAATTATTTATCATTTCATCAAGTTCTTGCTGGTGTATGTTGGAAACATCAGCATACAACTTTTTCTCAGCATAGACAGTATACGACTTTAGGCTATAAGTGACTGGCACGTTATATTGGGCCTTTTCCTGCTATTCAGTTATGAGTTGTGATAGATTAAAGTGTGATCATTCTATATTCCTTTTCAGTGAATGTGAATTCAGAAAATTAATAAGGATGGCAATATAGTGGTGGACAGATTATTTTTCTAATTGCTCTACATTTTAACCTATTCATTTCCTTTTTTTTTTTTTTTTTTTTTTTTTTTTTTTCCTTTGACTTTACTCTGTCCCTTCAAATTTTCTGCTGGAGTTTTAGGCCACATTTTTTCTGTCAGTGTGCTGTTTAGAAATTTTCTGCATCAGCAAGTATTTTTGCTGCGTTGTTTAGAGGATATGAATTTGAACATTTACCTTTTAATTCTGTTCTGCTCATTTTTGGGCGCACTAGGTGCTTATACTTAAAATAAAGAGATTATTACTCTTAAATCTCACAATATGATAAATCAGTTAGTACTAAGTTTGAATTATGCCTTTAGAGAAGGACATGTTTTATTATTTCCGTCATTTTGATCTCGGATTATATAATCATCTGGTTACTTTTGGCAGATATCCCAAACATTATACTTGCCGTACATAGAAAATGTTTCTCTTTTTAAGGGATGCTCTTCAGAATTCATCAACCAGATTGTAAGTAACCTTTTTCCGTAGCCTAGCTTTTCAATATGAAATGCAATCAATAGTATCTGTATTTTTGGCATACAGAGCTCACTTTTCCCTTTTGTACTTTTATCTATAATCTACTAATTACAACGAAAACTGATATAATCAGCCCTTTCCCGCCTTTTTTATTTGGCAAGTAACTTTTTTGTTGTATAGACTTTTAGCACTGGAACATGTTTATTCTCGTGCAATTAGTCCTTCTGGTAAACTGGATATTGTTATCAATGTTTTTAGTTTCCAGTTACTTATTTTCTCTGCTATCTATGTAATCAACAACAATTTCATCCTTGAAAGACTTGATTGAACGAGAATACTAACTGCACAAAATATATCTAATTGACTGAAATAATCATATTTACTAGCGCTTTTGTTATTTCCAAGCATGCGCCTCTTCTGCTAAATGAATGACCAGATGTACCTATAAGTGTTTTTTTTTATCGTCCATTATCTTCTTCTGAGTGTGTAATGGTGAAGTGAATATAGTTTATGTTGTTCTGATCTTTCAGGTTATTAGGATCCATGAGGAGTTCTTTCTTCCTGGGGAAGTTATAATGGAACAAGGAAATGTTGTAGATCAACTATATTTTGTCTGTCATGGAGTGCTGGTATGATTTTATATTTCCACATTCACTTCTACAATTACTCAATTTTTATATTTTTCTTCTGCTAAGGTTTCTGATATTTTTTTTAATATACTAATGCTGCTATGGATATCGTTTTCTTACTTTGTACTGCATCACCTTAAGAAAGTATTCGCATGAACTAAGGGCAGGAGAATCTTATAAATTTTCCACATGACAAAGTATTTTTGTGCAAAGTAGGCTGAGTACAGGAAGCTTCTTTAGTAGAATTTTAGAACTGATTCATAAAAAATTTTCTAGAGACAAATTTCACTTTTTTTCTTTTTGAATGACCAAAGCTGTTTCTATGCAGGAAGAAGTAGGCACAGCTGAAGATGGGTCTGAAGAAACTGTTTCACTTCTGCAGCGTCACAGTTCAATTGGAGAAATATCTATTCTTTGCAACATTCCTCAGCCATATACTGTTCGCGTTTGTGAACTGAGTAGACTCCTGCGACTTGATAAACAATCATTTACAAATATCCTAGACATATACTTTTATGATGGAAGGAAAGTATTAAACAACCTTCTAGAGGTAATAATTTCATATAGTCTATTTCTCACATTCTCCTCCCTTTAGTAGTATCTGACTCTGACATGAATTAAAAATACTCTGCAACTCTCTAGTTGAACAATAAATGGATGTATCAACTTACACGTTAAAGATTGTAGTTTACTAATTTCTGATCATGAGACACCTATTTTTTTTTTTCTTATTTTATAGGGAAAAGAGTCTTTTCGAGGTAAGCAGTTGGCGTCAGACATCACATTTCATATTGGAAAACAAGAAGCTGAGCTTGCTTTGAAGGTCAATAGTGCAGCTTTTAATGGGGATCTGCATCAGCTTAAAGGTTTAATTCGAGCTGGAGCTGATCCCAACAAGACAGATTATGATGGAAGGTCACCTTTAGTAAGGACCTTGCAACTTCTTATGATGTCTTTGCAAAATTCTGCTGCTTTCTCTTCATCTATGATGTTGCCGGTAAATAATAACTTGGCAACAAATGGATTCTGTAATAAGAAATACTTTCCTGATACGAACCCCTTTTGTTTTTCCGACAGCATCTTGCAGCAGCTAGAGGACATGAAGATATCACACTTTTCCTTATTCATGAACGTGTAGATGTCAATATTAAAGGTAAATTGTCTAACTTATTAAATTTCTACGAGTTACTTAAATTTTGGCTGACGACCTGACACAACCATCCTTATTTGGTAATTTTATAGATAACTTCGGGAACACGCCCTTACTTGAAGCAGTTAAGAATGGAAATGATCGGGTTGCTTCTTTACTTGTTAAAGAAGGGGCCGGCATTAACATCGAAAATGCTGGTAGCTTTTTGTGTATAGCAGTTGCGAGGGGAGATTCAGATTATCTTAAAAGACTTTTATCCAATGGCATGGATCCTAACTTAAAAGATTATGATTACCGAAGCCCTCTTCACATAGCTTCAGCCGAAGGTTTATACTTCATGGCAAAGTTGCTATTAGAAGCCGGAGCTAGTGTTTTTAACAAAGACAGGTATCATTCATCACTCTTTTTGCAGGTTCATGCTGACATAACTGGTTTTTGATGCTAGGGAACCTTTTCATTCTTGTTTTCACTTGAAAAATAAAACGGACCGTGGTTTTTCAAGGCTGGCCCAGTTCACCAGTACACCGGGCTTTATTTTTACACAGGTGTATGTATACCCGTTAGTGTGTCTGGTGAAAATAACAAGCTTGGTGCCATGCATTTCTGTAATATTGTGGACATGTAACTCCACAACATAAACAAGATGGAATAAATTAAAACATACAGACCCCTATTAGCAGTACATATAATATTTCACTCTTTCCTTTTTCTGCCATACTTTCCCTAATATCAAGTCTTACTCAAGAATATAGTTTCTGTACTTTTTTTCTTTCCTTTTCATGATTTTGCCGAAATATAACAGAAATTTTCCTTCATTTTCATTTTAATACAAACAGATGGGGAAATACCCCGCTTGATGAAGCCCGGATGTCTGGAAATAAGAATCTGATCAAGTTACTGGAAGATGCAAAATCTGCTCAACTTTTAGAATTCGCGTATTCGTCCCAAGAATTTACAGGTACTGACATATTGCGTTACCTTTATAGTTTTTCTAAGAGGTGGATAGGAAGTATAGTAGAATAGGCCTCTTAGCAATTTAGATCGATTAACTCCTCCATCCCAAAGTGATAATGCCAGAGAATTTTATAACACGTACCAGAATGTATTATTACGTAGCCTTACATCAGGGCATGCTTAGTTTTCTTTCTTAAATTTTACTTTTGGGGTTAAATTTATTATAGTTCCTTGACTTTACTGTTTCTCAAAATAATGTTTAAGCAAAACAATTACATGAATGGTTTGCATCTAGTTCTACCTCTTCCATGAAAAGCTAGCAGACTAAAAAACATTATTGTTCCAATTGATGTGCATTTCCTTTTGTTGTTAGGCCTGACCATCTATTTTTTAAGACTATAGATCACCAATTGCTGTAAACCTTAATTTTATCTATCATCTTCAGATAAAATTCACCAAAAGAAGGGCACAGTCTTCCCTTTCCACCCGTGGGATCCGGAAGATAATAGAAGACATGGAATTGTACTATGGATTCCGCACTCCATCGAAGAGCTAATCAAATCAGCGGCAGAACAATTAAAATTTTCTGGCGATTCTTGTATTTTATCAGAAGATGGTGGTAAAATTACTGACGTGAACATGATTAAGGATGGTCAGAAGCTGTACTTAGTCCATGAAACACATTAATGCCTCTATATAATAGCTCTTTAAAATCATATAATAAAGTGCCTCGTAATGTGTTGTGCTTTTTAGAAATTAGCAAATTATTTGATCTAATTAACCGCACAAAAAGTGTGGTATCCTCTCAAGACAAGATGAGTGATTTAGATCAAATAATGTCCATGTGCTTTAGTGGCACCATTCTAAGCAGTTTGTGCTGATGAAGTGCTCAATAGTAGTAGTGGTGTAGCACGTCAGAGCTGAGCTGGAATTTATCAAAGATTAGGGCGAGTATTTCATTGTATTAATTGGTCCCTCATTCTAAAAAGTGTATATATATATATATGTATATATATAATAAGTCCTCAATAGTTGAGTTTTAGAATTTGGTAGAGTTTTGTTAACGTAAAAATAAAAAATGGAAACCATTAATAAAAAATACAAACATTCAATAATTTTTCTTTAAATAATTTATCACGTTCTATAAAATCTAACCTTGATAAAAAAAAAAAAAAAAAAACTTTCAGCAACTCCTCAATCGTTACGCGTTTATTTCTAATCGAGTTTTTAAATGTTTTAGTTAACTTCATGCGTACGATAATCAACCCAAAACTTGTAGCAGAACAAGTTTTCGTAGCATCAAGTAAGTCATTGTCTACTTAGTTACACTCTTCTGGATTTCATTAATTAAAAAGCCTTGTTTATGCAGTGATTGGCTCGGAATGTTTAATTGTTTTTCTTGTCTGAGCATTAAGAAATAGTTAATTGAATTAAAAGGAAAAAAAAAAACGTTGATTGTGGAAGTTACATTTCATATGCCTTGTTACGAATTTCACCTGCCTGTTTTTAATGAGCTGATAAGACTGGATGCAAATGAATATCACTACCATTGAAATCAATTGGATGCAAGCATGCATGCCTGCAGCCACAAATGTTATACAGATCCTGGATTTTGAAAGTTGTGGTGTTAATGAATAATTGCTCGATAAGTCTGACACAGATGCCCCACCAAGTCATGGTCCAGTCCCAACTCAGGAAGACAGGAACAAACAAAATTAAAGAAATCAAATCAGTGTCCCCAACAACACCATCCTCAATTTACGGCCATATTAAGTGATACATATTATTGAATATCACCGATGGTTGGTTTAGATTTAGTTTTCAGTTTTCTCTTTATCATCACTATGAAGAATAAATTATTCTGTATTAATTATACATTCATCGTTCAGAATAACAATGTTTGAGTCACACTTAACAACTTCTGTTCTCTTCTCTCTGTCAGTGCAACTCTCGTTTGTTTCGGGACTTCTACACTTTTAGCAGCTGCCACCAGCAAGTACTAAATTTTCTTGTACACCAAAAGTCAACAACCCTAATAATCAACTAATACAATACAAGAAGCTCTCCAACAACAATCAAGGCTTACACATGGTAGTGTCCAAACCCTAAAGTGCACAAACATACTCCCCACAGTCTTAAAAAGTCTAACACCATCAACTGAGAAAATTAAATATGACTCCTGAATATTATTAAAACATTATATATATCACTACCTTCAAAACTTTAATCCAAGATCCCCTTAACATGTGTGATGAATTTGCCGAAAGTGCTTTTGGGCTGCCACGTTAGCAGTGACTGAAGCATCATCTTCTTTCTTCTTGTTCAACTTACTTTCCTCGGACTCGGTGTTGAAGGGTGGTTGAGAAGCAGTGGCAGCAACAAAAAGTTCCATGAAGCAGCTTAAAGGAGGCAAGGCTGAGCACACAAGTAGTATGATATTATTCATGGCTAATTGCTCCACAAAGTTTAGTTCTTCAAGTTTTTATCAAGTTTGTGGTTTAAGCATGAAAGAGGAGAAATTTATAGTGGTGGAAGAGAGTTTTAGTGAAAAGTCTCCAACGTGTTGGGGAAGATAGGAAAAAGGAAGAGTCCCGTGCTTGTATCTGGTCTAAAGTCACTGAATCCATTTGATGATTAGGATAAAGTCAACAAGACTTACAAAAGTGATGATTTTGATTTGAGCAAAAATAAAATTCCAAGCAGAAAGAATTTCCTTTCCTCGTGCCTTGACAAGGAAGAAACTTGTTGCCAAATTGTTTCCACAATAACACGCTCCCTTGGTCAAATATGGAGTGAATAATATAATTTTTATCAGAGAAAATAGGAAAAAAGCAATAAAAATAAAAAAAAACATTGACATAGCTGGATGAAGGAAGAGAAGTTTTTTTCACATACATAATTGCATTGATATAACTATTACAAAAATATAAAAATTCCAACAATAAAAACAGACAATCTTTAATTAGGCTGTAATATACACTTTTTCTATAATTTCATCTTTTAATAAAAGGTATGCAGTAATTTGAAAATATAAACACTAAACTCAGATATCAGTTTTATGTTTAATTATTCTTTATTTATTTTATTTTTTATAAATTTAATTATAAAAAATTGGGATAATTTCTCAAAACTTCTATATATGCACTACACAAAAGATTTTTAATGATGTTATAGAAATAGTGTGTATTTGTAGCACACAACAGAATTAGTTTTATATAATAATAAATATGATTCCAATTATGATAATTAAAGTTCTAATTGAATAAGAAAACAAGTCAAAATATAAAAGAAAAAAAAATTCTAAAACATCGTCTGATATGTTTTAAAATATTATAGGATAATATCTTTAGATATTTCTTATATTTTTAACATATATTAAAATGATTTTTTCCCTGTTAAGCATGAAGAATCTCGAATTTTAAATCATGATTTCGTGGAACGTTCCAAATTTTCAGAAGTTCATTTATCTGCAGTGACAGATTCAAGAAAGGACAGTTTGTGAAATGCAGTCATTTAATGGAAGTCTCTTTCATTCTCAAAGAATAGTTGTGATGATGATAGATATATTAACAGAAACCTCGGAAATTTATTGAGGGGATATTATGATTTGATATCACTTTTTTCTAATATTTACTTTATAATTCATTTCAATAGTAAAATTTTATATTTAACTAATAAAAGTAAAAATAAATACAATTTTGAAATAAAATAATACTATTTATAATTTTTAGATGGTGATATAAAATATGATATCTGTAAAACTATTATAACCCCTTATTGGGGCTTCCCTATCTAAATGCTCTTTAGATTTCCATTCTCAAAACCTCAAAAAAAGTGTGACTAAAAGCCACTAATCATAGGATGGAAGTTACTAATTCAAACTGAAGTGAAAATTTTTTGTTATCAATAACTTCAACCATGTTTAAAGAAACGTGTTAAGATGTGGCATTGCAAATATTTTTATGATAACATGATTTTGAAGACTTTCAAATATTTTCTGTCTTTTTTCCCTAGACTAAGTCCTTATTGTTCGAAAAGAAGTATACCTCATCTTTTATACAATACCTTATTTTTTTATTATTTAAAACAGTACACCATATTTTTTTATGATCGAAGTTATTGTAATATTAAAAAAACAATGACTATTTGTATAATTCCACATATATGAAAATTTACTTTGTTTGTAACGATGGGAACAGAGGGCACTTTTTAATTGTATGTGGAAGACAAGATGGAAGAAAATTGTGACAGAAGCTCTTATCCTGTAGACTTGTTTAGGGTTGCTTTCACTTGACGCTCTGAGGGGTTGCTGTGTGAGACATATGGTTGAATATTTGACTTCATTGTTCATCTATTTATTTAATACAAGTGTGATTAAATTTAAGTATACCATACATCTAAATATTTTTTCTTAATTTCTATTAAAATTTAGATATCTTTTATTAAGTTATTTCTAATTTTTTTATTACGAATAAATTGATTGAAAAATTATCCAAACCTGAAGATGGAAGAAATGAACTAAAATGAAATAATAGAGGAGTTGAAAAAGAATAATGATTATATTATCTATTTATAAAAAATATCAAATAAAAATATATTTAAACAAAAATAGATAATATTCTAAACACTTAATATAACAAAATAAATTGTTAAAATTTAATTAAAAATATCTAAATAAAAATAATGACAATGATAATTATAAATACTTAAAATTTAATTAAATTTTAATCTCCACTCTCAAATGAGTTTGACAATTAAATTTATTTATTTTTGTTATTGTATCAGTCTCTTTATTCTTGTATGGCAAGTAGTTTAAATTTTAATGGTATATTTTATTTGAGAAAAAGATAAAGAGAAAAAAAAATATAAATATTGATGCGATTTTTATTTGGTCAAACGAAAAATGAAAAATAAATAAACAAAATAAGTTAAATTTTAAAATGAATATTAAAAAAATAGATGTCAGTATAACTTTTACTAATTTTACATAAAAATAAATTTTATCAATCTAACCATTAAATTATAATTATATATTATTATTATTTGTTTTAAATTTTGTCAAAATTAAACATCAATGCGATTAAATTATTCATATTTTAAAAGATATATATTAATTGGATTTTAATTTATATAAACAAGATATTAAGTAATTTTATATTAATACAGATTTTTATAAATAATTAATGTAAAAAGACATAATCAAATTAACATATATAAAATTGTATAATATTTGAAAAAAATTTAGACTAATATAATTTAATTTTTCTTTAAGACTATTGGAGATCTCACATCAACTAAAGATAAGGTCTTTTAAATAATATATAAGTGGGTATATCAGAGTCATGTTTAAAGTCTATTATGATAAGGTTGTTGGGTCTATTGGACCACTCACTCTCAGACAACTATCAGACCATTCTTAAATATATATTCCCAATGGGTGTTGGAGACCATATAGACTAAAAATATAACATTTCGTATATAAGTGAGTGTAAACATTATTTTACAAGTTGGTTTTCTAAGGCTCAATTAGGCTTAAAGTTCATTTTTTAAGAAAAATTATCAGATTAACAAGTAAAAACAATGTTTGAAAGCGAGTATACATGTATATTAACAAAAGTTCCAAGACCAACTATAGAAAAAGTCCATCTAATAATTCCAAATTTTTGTTTAAATCTAAATATTTTTAAAAACATAATTTAAGTTTCTTACTTAAGAATAACATGTCTTTCAAATCAAAGAGATGCCCTAAGATAAAAAATGATCTAAAATACTCTTAAGAATTTTGGTGAACTATAAGAATTTTGGTGAACTATAAAAGACTGATAAGTTCAAGATCCAAATTTGTTTTTACAAAACATCACCTTTTAGATTTATAAATATATTTGAGAATCCAAAAGGTCCATAAGAACTTAGAAAAAAGAAAGATAAATCATTAATAAAACAAAAAGAAACTTACTTTAAAATAATCATCAATTAATATTGATCTTCACTCTGTCATTATTTGACCAGTACAATTTAATTGAGAAAATAATGACAATCAATTCAAGAAAGTTTAAAAAATATTATACATAATGCATAGAAGTATTTAGAGAGATGAATTATGTAAATGAATAAATAAATAATTAAGATTCTAATTTATGTAATTAATATAACTTAAAGTTTTAAACTTTATTATTTTTGAAATTGTCTATATCAAAGCAAAATTGAGTCTCACAAGTATAGTTAATACTAAATATGCAATTTTAATTCATTAGATTGAAATTATATCTTAATAGATGCAATGTTACAAAATATACAACTACTATTCTAGTTGATAAAATAGAATATACATATATTCATCCGCTTTATCAAGATTGAATAAAAAAGATTTTCAATTACTTTTCTAATTCCTTCTTACTACTACTTTCAAATTCGCCTACTCTTATCCGGAGTATAATCACATTGTTCATATCATATCATACGTACACAAGAATGAGCTAATATAGTAAAAAACAATATCAATACAAATACTATTTCATACTCACATGAAAATTTAATCACTTAATCATATGCATTCACATCTCAACACATATGTCACACGTTCTTACACTAGAGAACAAAACACAACATATTAATATTGAATTATTTTTATCCAAAATACATTATTTCTCAATTACATCACAATGATTCAAAGTAATGTTTCACACCTCTCACATCTTCTAAAAAAATCGTATTAAGCATATCTTAATAAAGACTAGCACTTTGATTTATCGAAAAAAATCAATCTTAATTTTTTATATTTGTATGATTACTTATATATATATATATATATATATATATATATATATATATATATATATATATATTATAAAAAAGAGTAATAAAATAAATTTCTTTAATTTCTTATCATTTGAAGTCTTCTGAAGATGATTAGATATTCATTAAAGTCAAAATATTTATTGTGTTTAGTAAATTATAAACTTAATACTACATAATATTATCTCAAGTATTTTCTCACTACATTCCCTCAAAGAACCAACAGAACAAAGAAAGGTCAACACATAATTAAATATAAATAAATAAAATTACATAATTATATATAACTTAAAGTAACTTATTAAACTAATATTTTTTTAACAAAGCGTTATTTCCGTTACCTTTATAAGATAAGGTTGAACTTTGAATTTGTTGAAAATAATCATCATAAGTCTTAAATATGGCTGTTATTCAATAATGTAAGCATTAACCATTTATCTTTGTATAATAAATTATCAAATAAATTATCTATCTTAATAATAAATATTTCATCAGTAAAATGGCCTCTTCTGAATTTAAAAAAGAAAATAATTAATGTCTTTCTAAAGGAAGAAAAATTTGGGTTAGGGCCACATATTAACGTGAAACGGCTACAGACAGTGTTTGGTTCTCATCAATTTTTGAACAATTTGTGCACAAACGCTTCCGTTTCATACGTGTTAATTTGTCTTTTTTTCATTCACTGCGCGTCCTCCAACTCATTCTGCTCCTTCAACACTACAAATTCCTAGGTAATCTCTTTACTTTTGCTTCTCAATTTTCTGTTCATCTCGTTCATACAATTGAGTAAGTATTCAATTCCTCAAACATCTTTTTATTTTCAAATGTTAATCTAATTTCATTTCCTTGTTATTCTGCAAGAAAGAACATGCTGAGTCCTTCTATTTTCTCTAGAAGAGTTGACAAGGTATGTGCCCACAAAACTCTTCCTGTGTATTTTCGACATGTTAAATTAAATTGAGTGGTATTTAGCAAATACTTTAATCTCTTTGGTCTACTCATCTTTTTTATATATATCCCCTTTCATACCAAAAAATTGTGTGGGAAAAATGTGTTCTTTTGATAAGGGTATGCTATTTTAGCAGATTTGTTTTCCATGCTAATTAGTTCCTTTTATTAAGAATTTATAGAACACAATTTGTGAACTATAAAAAGAGGAGACTGATGTATGTCCCATCGTTTGTATTATTAATGCAATTGGATTGTTATTTGGCTGAGAAGAAACATGAAATGACAGAATTAACATTTGATTTCTTGGATTTATTTTCACACAAAAATCAACATGAAAGTAGAGAAAAGTATGACAAGTTTTAGTTTTTTAAAACTTGTTCACAACATTTTGTTTCATTGAAATGATCACACTCTTCGAAGAAGTATTTCGATTAAGACCATTAGATTGCTCTGTTGAAAATTAAACTTGAATAAGTTTTTTTTTTTGTTGTCAAAAACTAATTGGTTAATACTTTATGTATATAAATGTAAAAGTATTTTTTTTTCTTATAAGACATTGATTAAAATATATATTAAATACTATACAATTAATTTTTAAAACAGTATGGTGTATGTTTATTAAATATATTACTTTTAATATAAGCTATATGTTAAAAATGGATTATTTAGTAAAAATTAATCATTAAACACACAAATACAAATATCAAAATAGTGATTGCTTTTATTGTTATTTAAAAAATTAACTTACAAAACAAACTTAAAAATATAATTCTTCTTATAAAGCATTAGTCATTGTATTTATTAACATTAATCATAATATTAATTTTTTTTCCACTAAATAAATGTAATATAGCACATGAACCTATACATATATGAAATATATTTAATAAACTCAGTAATTTTTGCAAAATTTAACGAATTAACATATATAAATATATAGAGAGTTTAATTTATATGAACATTTGCTGTGAATCGTTGTACAGTCAATACATTAAAAATTATAATAAATATGAATTTTAAAAAAATTATAGTAAAAGACAAAGAAAATTAATTATCATAAAAATTTATGATAGATGATATTATAAAATTTCTTCGCAAGGTAAATCCTTATACTGTTTTATTTAATGCAATTATTAAATGTGTTATTTAGATAAATGAATTTCTAAATATATAGACTTTTCAATAAACACATAGTAATTTAAAAAAAATTAATGTCTTAACATATTTAAATATATAAAGAGAGTTTAATTTCTATAAACATTCCCTGTGAATATTGTTATACATTCAATAAAATAAACATTAATAATAAATATGACTTTTAAGACAATTGTAGTAAAAGACAAAGAAAATTAATTATCTTAAAAATTTATTCTATATGATATTGTAGAATTTCTTTGTAACGTCAATCCTTACACTACTTTTATATTTATGCAATTACTAAACGTGTTATTTAAATAAACTAATTTCTATATATCAATTAATGTATTTATTTTATATAATATTTAATTTAATTTAGATTACTAATATAATATAGCTATCAAATTCAATAAATATTTGATTTTCAATAAAAATATAAAATTTAATATGAATATTTGTGTAGTAATTATTATAAAAATATGCTTATATGTTCTACGTTGAATTTTTATAGATCTCTTAATTTTATTTCTATTGTATATTAAATTTAATCATAATTAAATTTGACAACATTATTAAATATTTTATTAATTAATTATAATATACTAATTATATTTAATATATTTTTATTCAGCATATGATTTGTCAAATGGATTTATGTATATTAAACATATGATCAATAAAACAGTGGATTTTTCATATTTATAACATTCAAATATATAATTCAATAGCATTATAAAAATCAATTTACTGAATGTTATAACTTTTAGTCTTTTCAAAATTCCCTATCATCAATATTCTTCTATATTTTTATTCTTATTACGGATTAAGAATTATTAAAAGAAATAAATATCAATTTTAGTATTAGAAGAGAGATTAAAAAGTTTCTTTCTTAATATAAATAATTTATATTTAATAAAAACTTGCAATGAGAGAAAATTTGGTGGTTTGATTGATAATTTGAGTTCATCAAGACATTTAGACTCAATTATCTATATTATCTAGTATTAAGTCTTTAATATATATATATGTGGTGTCTATGTTATCTAGTAAATAAGTCTTTAATACATATATGTGACGTGTATGTGTATATATGTATCATTCATATTGAAATGAACGTTGATTTATTTAAAGATTGTAAGTTGATGTAAGTCTTAGAATAGTTTCCATAACTTCTAAGTAGTGTATATCAAAATTTAGCTTTAAATCTAATATTTTCTGAAATATTATACTTATAGTTGTTCCATGTAATCTAATTGTTTTTTTTGGTGTTCGGGTGCAATTAAGTTAAAATATTCTTAAGTCTACTGGTAAAAGGTGAGCACTCTTCGTTAATTTATTCATAATGATCTACATGACATCGTGTTTATATACTATTAGTGTAAATGAATAATAAAGTCTATGGAAATTATATTTCATTTCTACATAGATATATCTAATTATTGTAACATGTTGAGTATTCAACCTTTGCATTCTAACAAGTAAAACAAGATTATATATCTAGCTACATTTGCCTTTGTAACAAAAAAATTCTTGAAGTTCTAATACATTTTAGTCATATTATGATGAAGACTTAACATACTTTTATAAACCTCATCACCAATCATCTCTTTTAACCATCATCAGCAAACACATACCTCAGTATCTCATCCAATCCAATTAAGAAATCCTTAATTTGATCAGTACTTAACAATTTTTTAGTACTTTCTTTCCGATTATGCTAAGAAGATCATTTGTCACAACTAGCATGTTATGAATAATATAATCATCTACTATGATTACCACTAGTAGAAAAAAGACATTTAATCGCGGTTATACAAAGCTTATAACCGCGGCTCTGGAACAGCGATAGACCGAATCACGTTAAAAAGTACTGAAGCTACCACCGCGGTTGAATAACCGCACTGGAAAGTATAACATACCAACGCGGTTGTAACTATAACCGCGGTGGTATGTTTATTTAAAAAAAAAAATAACAGCAGCTATTGGCATAGCTGTAACCCTTCTCCAGCGTCACATGGATCGTCGACTACCATTCCCTATCCATGTCGTTCATCGAGTACCCGCATGGGTCCAAGGTGTAGTTGTGGTGGTAGAGCGCGTTGGAGTGAGTAGGAAGACCTGCCAGGCGTGGGAGGAGGACTTAGAAGGCATGATGGAGGGTTTTCGGAAGCATAAGGTGGGAGGGAGTGTGCCTTCGAAACTTGAGAATGTGAATGTCATTGAAGGGAATGGTGTGAAAGGTAATGGTTTTTATGGTAAGGGAAAGGTGAGGGGAAGGAAGGAAGGTGATATGGATTTATAGGTGTGAGGAGGAAGTAGACTTCATATATGACAACACAACTTGTTCCAACGTCGTAATCAATCATAACAGAGGAAACTAAGAAGCAACAATTAGGGTTACAAAATAACAAAAAAGGAGAACACCAACAGTACAAAAAAACAACGGAAAGAATCTTCTGGCGTCTCCGCAAGCTGCCTCCAGCATCGGTGGCGGAAGCCGTATCCTCAATCTTGGTGGTGATATTGGCCAGTCTTCTTTGAAGCTCGTACAAAGATTCTGAAAAAGAAGCATCTAGAATGAGGAAATAATGAGCATAATTAATTGGTGTATAGTGTGGTTGTTTTCGGTGTACCTGTGGTTCGTAAGGTGTGAGATTTGAGGACGAGCATGAGTAAGGCGAAGGATTCGTCTTCGTAGTTTAGGAGCTTGTGAAGGAAAGGTCTGCGTAAGGCCAAAACATTGGTGGAGTAAACATTATAGTTTCAGGAGAAGCAGAAGCGTTGAACCTGTAAAAATAATTAAAAAAATTTAAGCACCTACCAACGCGGTTCTGGATACAACCGCGGTGGTATCTTTCCTGCAAAATAATTTAAAAATTATTTAGTTGCTTATCATCACGGTTCTGGAAACAACCGCGATGGTATCTCCTACAACGTTAATACGATCGCGGTTGTTGTACTTGTACTTAATTTCAAAAATGTCACCGCATTATTTTTAAATGCGGTTCTCTTTTAACCGCGATGATATCCTGCCGTAGAATGTGTTTTTTCTACTAGTGTACATCTAAACTCATATCTTTAAAAGTTTTCAACAATGCTAGTTTAATTATCATGTCAGATACATGTATTATTTTACGACACAATGCATGAACATCATATTATCCTTCTTGGATGGTAATTCAACTAAAAGTCATTGTCTTTCAAGATCTCCATCCATCTTCTTTATCTTAAGTTCAACTCTTTCTGGTGAACCAATTTTTTCACGATGTTGTGATTACTGAATACATCAAACCTGACACAAATAGTGCCTCTAGGATTTTAAAGTAAACACCATCGCTGCTAAGTCGAGATCGTGGATAGGGTAATTCTTCTCATGCACCTTTAGTTGTCGATAAACATAAGAAGCAACTTTCTTTTCTAGTATCAATACACAACCCAAATCCATTATGACACATCATAATAAAACTCATAAGGTTTACTCAAATACAAAAATTTAACATTGGAGAACCCTTTATAAACCTTCTAATGACTCACCAATTCCACAAAACTCCTAATTTCTGAAATTGTCTTGGAATGTTCCTATTAGGGAACAACCCTAACTTTAGAATGATCAACAAAAATTCTCTCATTTGAGAGAATGTGTCCTAAAAAATACACCTCTAACATCTAAAATTCACACTTGGTTGAGTTAACATACAATTGTTTCTCTTTCAAATTATATAATGTTGTCCTCAAGTGTGTTTCATGATCCTCATGTATACAAGAATATATCATTACGTCATAAAAAAACACCACTACAAATGGATATAGATATGGTCTGAATATCCTATTCATGTGATATATAGTGATAAAGTTAGAGTATTAATCACCCAAAAGTGAGATTTGCACTCATTTATGAAGTATTGAAAGGCCTTATCACTAATCAATATAGGATCTCCAGCATCTCCCCCCTCCTCATGAAACTCGGCTCTAATACCATCTTAAAAAGTGAATTTTAAGCCTAACTCAAACTTACAAAATCGGCTTGTAAGGTGAAGTTTGCATCCACTTATAAACTATTGAAAGATTTTATCTCTAATTGATATGGAATCTCCAATACATACACTAACCATACCAAGTCTTGAAAAATTATCTTTTCCATCTTTAACCTTCACTTTAATATGATGATCTTTATACCTCAAATCAATCTTGGAGAATAGGACTATCCTATGCAACAAATCCAACAAATCATTAATCTTAGCCAACAATATTTATTCTAAGGTTATTCAATTGCCTATAATCAATGCACGATCTTGATTATCCATCTTTCTTCTTTACTAACAACATTGGAACACCCCATAGAGAAATACTTAGTCTAATGAATTGTATGTACAACAAATCTTTAACTCGTTTCTTCAACTTTGCTAACTCTACTAGTGTCATCATTTATGAAGTCATGGATATTGGTCCAACACCCAAACTAGATCAATGAAGAAATATATCTCTGTCAAAGGTGATAACTCAAGAATTTCATTTGGAACACATCCATGAATTCCTTCATAACATGTATATTCCCACTAAACTATCATCACTTACCACCATTTAAGCCAACATCATAAAGTACTTTGCATCGTATTGTACATTTTGGAAAAATTGGTGAGTTGAAACTATACTCCCCATTTAAAGACTAGGAAATATCAATTGTTCTTTTACTACAACTATAAAAATATAATTATAACATATAATCAATACATGAGATAACATCCATGTCCCTCAAAGACATACCAGCAAGATTTATCTTAAACTTGCATCTCTCATCAAACAACTCATATCTAGAACATAACGAAGATGCAATCACCATACTAGATGTTGGGGTAGACACCAATATATCATACTTAAGCTATTTCAAAAGAAGAATCAACACATAATTTAAACACAAAAGAATATGTTACTCTAAAATTATACAACACTCTTAAAAACGAACTAATATAGAACACATGTCTTACACCAAACTATCTCACTATTAAAGCTCAACTCATTTGATATCAAAGACTCTTAAGATAGTATATAGTATGTGTAGGTTATTACATTTTGCAGAACTTTTGTAATAATGATGAACCACTGTCATGAAAAGATAAGTTTTTATTTACAATAATATACAATACATCATTATTACTTACCATAGAATAAATTATGTTAAATTATAAATCATGAATTTAAATAAATATATGTATATTAAATTTAACCTATTTTAAAATTAATCGCTTTTATTAACTTTTAGAAATGATTTTTTCCTTGAAAGTAAATTATTATTTGTAAGAAGTTGAGATAAAACATCCATGGATCAACTTTTTTTAAATTAATAAAGGGATTGTGCTTTTCATATAAAGGTCAAATAAAGAGGTTGTGTTTGAAACCTTCTAGTTGCTGTCAGGAGATTATTATCTTCAGGGGTTTAGACAAAATAATAGTAATATTATTCACAGTATTATATATAGATTAAATTATTTGATAAATGATTTTTACAAGTCCATAATAGAATAATATTAACATTATAAAGAAATAAAAAAAAATACCGTAAATCTTTGAAAAAACTCACATTACTCTCAAAATATTATTTAAAATGAGTTACTTATAGTAAATTATAAATTATAAAAAAAATTCTTAACATATTTTATATATTATAATTATATATTTTTCATATCCAAGTAAACCGTAGATTAAATGGAGTCTGATCTTAACTTATAGATTTCTTTACAGTCATCTATTTTATTTTTTTTTCTGACTTACATGGAACATTTGTTGCATGACATGAGCTTTTGTCATCATATCTATATTGAATCTTTAGAGTTTCAAAGTTTTTTGAGTTTTTCATCATGTGGTTATGCTGTTGCACCAATATCTTCTTACAATCAATTTTGTACGAAGATAGAAAGATAAGTTACTGAATTAAAATAATTTTCTTTCTTAATTCTCTTTAGCATACTTATTCTTTATTTGTAGTTCATATCTGGTTTTACTTACAAAACTATACCATAAAATTTGGCTTGCATTTAATATATGACTAGAAACATTAACTTTAGTATACTTCTTTGTTGGCCAATAATTTTGTTGTCACCATAATATTTATTAATTTTATCAATATTTATCGAAAATCTAAATTGGTGAATAATTTGACAGTAATGTATTAGATCTTTTCATGGACTCACATAGTATATATAGAGAAGTTTTTTATTGTCATGGCCATGAAAGGAAATTCAAAAGACTACAAAGCGAACTTGAACTCATTTATATACATTAAAACGTAATGTCATAGATTTCAGACAGTAAAATCTCAACATTTATGCAGGAAGGTTACTTTGTTTATAAGGTGAAGAAAATAATAACATTAACAAGATGATCAAAGGATAAATAATGATGAAATGAACAGTGGTTTCCTTTTGTAGTACAAAACTTATTTGACATGATTTACTTTGTAGGATGAACGAGAACGCAGAATCTACAAACCAAGGTGGCTTGAGGCTTTTCTGAGAAAAACTTTCTTTGACCCCTGCTCAGCTCATCCCTTCCGTAGGAATGAGTTAAATAAGTACTGTATACACTGCAATTTGTCAGTTTGCCAATATTGTGTGGCTTCAGGTCCTCATCGCCATCACAAAATACTGAAAATCTACCGACATGTTTACAAGGATGTTGTCTCTCTTGCAACTATGGAGAAGTATATTGACAGCTCACAGATTCAGGTATGTTTCATTTCTTGTTTGAACTTCTAACTATAACTTGTTAGTATTTTGTTTCATGGTTTTACCTCATTTTTTTCACTTTTGTGTACATATGTTAACTAAAGCAAAGTTAGTTCAGTTGGCAACAATCATAAAGTATGTGTTTAAATCACATATACAAATATTCTAATTGAATAATTTGTACTATTTATTGCATTCTTCACTGTTACCTAGCCTATCATCAGTTTACTTCTAATGACATTATATTTCTCCTTTTTCTCAATCTCAACAAGTTTAAAAAGTGGATTTATAAAATTTATATCCTTAAAAGAATTCTATAACCTATATGTGGATTTGGTTCCTTTCTGTTTGCAGCCCTACAAATGCAACAAGCGACTGGTTATTTCACTGAATCCTCTACCTCATTCTGGTTCAACAGCAAACAATGAGGCATCATGCAATACTTGCAACAGAAAATTGACTGAACCTGATTTGTATCGCTATTGCTCCATTTCTTGCAAGGTGATGATGATAATTTGGCAATCACAACCATTAGTTGTTCTTCATATTGATTAAAGTGAACTTCATAATTTTAGGGTTTTACATGGTTTACATTTAAACTTGCAGGTTAGGGCTGTTTTGACTAAGCCTGATGATTCAGCTCCTCCTTTCATTTCCATCCATGCTCCTCGTCCTCCCCCTCCTCCGCCGGAAAAGCAAGAGGAAACTTCTGAACCTCAGAAGCCACAGAAGAGGAAAAGAAAGGGAATACCCCAGAGAGCTCCCTTCTTCTGAGAGTCTCAAGTATGTCACATGTCCTTAATCTGGATATGAAAGACTAGAAATAAATAATATCTTGGAGTTTATTGACCAAGACATTGAACTTATTACTCATATACTGTGTTTCAATTCTTAAATGTTATGGATATTGGTATTTTGTGGATTGAACTTTGATATTATCAAATTGCACTATATCATGTTTTATTGTTGATCTTTTATTGGTAGTTTTCTTTTGCCTGAAAAGAGGATTTGTGATTGAATTTGAAACAGAAAGAAATCTTTTAGCATTTAAGACACGAACACCATGCATATATAGTAGTTCTAGTTCATGTGGAGAATATAAGAAGCATTTGGTCACAGAAGTATAAGAGGACGATTAGATATATTTGTTGAGTAGTGAGAATTGTGTTAAAGCAAAGAAGACTCAAGAATTGATTCGTTTTCTCTAAAATTATGTGCCTTTGAAAATTTTCTTTTACTTTAAAATGATATTTTGGATGATATTTTGTTTTTAGAAAAAGAATTCCAAAGAGACGATTTATATAGGTTTTTGAAACTGCTTAGTTTTACTAATTAATATTATTAAGTATTATTAATGATTAATCTCGGTCAAATATTCAAATTTTGTTCACTTGTTTTTCCAACTAACTTCTTTAAATATTCTTTAAATAGAAGTCAATTCAGACTTTTATATTCTCCTAGATTAAATTAAGAAGGTACTACGAAATAGAGAGTATTAGAATAGATTTTGAAGGTTAAACTCAAACTTTTAAGGAAAAACAAAAGTCAAAGAAAAATATGATACTTCTTGATTATTAAACTTTGAGAAGTGGTTGTTGAGGGTTTTTTTTAGGATATATCATCTAAGTTTTGATGAAGATATAAAATATCATCACATTACTATCATTTAGTACACTTTATTAGTGGGTTTCTTTTGATAATTATAATGCATTAATTAAATATCATTTAACACACTTTATTAATTAGTTTCTTTGATGACAGAACATATTTATCTTGTTATGAAGATTGTTTCTAACTTTGCATAATAAATTGCTTGTACTTTATCATTCTTGGCTTAGAGCATCTTATTTACTTTTAAAAACATAAAAAATATTGCGAATTGTAACAAAAAGAATAATATTACATAGCACATCATAATCATGCTTTAATTTTTAATTGAGACGGTATATCATCTGAGTTTAGTCTGTATATCATTTGAATTCAGATTATGCGCATCTTTGAAATTAAGCCTTCAAATAATACTTTACTTTAAGTTCTTATTGAAAAATAAGGATTTCAACTTTTTTTTTTTTGTCTAATGAAATATTTGTTGGCATACAAAATGTAAGGATTTACTCCTTTAAATGAACTCGTGCCTCTTCCACGACATGTTTTTCACATTACCAATATTCACTATAATAACTACCAAATTCAAAATTAATATAAAACAATTACCACATACCTTCTTAAAACAACTGGAAGCTTCTAATTCAAAACCTAAACTATTATTATTGGAGTGTGTTTTGCTTCTGATTTAGTTGAATCACAATAATTTTAGTGATCTATAATTTTATGAAGGTGATCCTAAACCAAAATATGCTTTCTCATCATTCATTTTGGTCATAATGTCCAAATCATAGTCGATATATGTATGCCATTTTTGGCATTGAATTAAAACAATTCTTTCAAATGCCTATGAGATCTATTTATTAGATATAAAGAGTCTATATGGCAAAAAAACATGTTTTCCTTTCTACACTATAGTTTTTCCTACAATTGTGTCTTTTTGTTTTGTAATATTTCTTTATAAAAATCAAATCCTCTTGATACACCTTGTGTAATTTGAACATAAGTCATCATAATCATTATTACTCATCTCAAGGTAAAACCAAGAGGATTTATTCTTGTTTTCTTATTTAAATGCTTAAGGCTTATAATGAGTAGCCACATTATTGAATATAAAATAAGTTCAATACCATGCCAACTTTCATTACAAAAAAGGTTGAAATAAACTTTAACCGCTAAACTAGAGAAGCAATCATCCATGCCCATCACATTGAGATATTAATGCGCTCATCTTACCTTTTTTCATGTAGGACTTTATGATGTCAATAATCAATTTTTTTTTTTTGTTAATGGTGTTATTTTTCAATCATTAATTCAAGTAAAATATTTTCAAAGCACTTTAGATTGTTGATCCAAACCAAACGAAAAACCTATTTGTGTGGGCTTTTGTAGGTAAAGCGCAAATTTAGACATGAACAAATCTAATTAAGAACTTCCGAATTTAATTAGATACATATTAAATCATATTACCCTAAACCATTTTCACAACTCTTGCTTTATTCATCACAGTTAACCACTTCGCCATACATACACACACACGTGAAAGTTTATAACAGCTCATCCACCATACTCGATAGATCACGCCGATTACAAATGAAGCAAATTAAAGGAAAATAAAGTAAGGATAAGAAATGGATCCATTAATTTATCATCTATGTAATATTTATTTACATTATAATATAAGTACAATAATATTTAATAGTTTAGAGAAGTTGAAAAATTGATCAGTATCTTTTTATGAGAAATTATCAGTATTGTCATCAACCAATCCATTATAAAATCCACTTTAATATCTTATTTAATACACATACAAGATATCCAAACCAAACTTTTACAACACAAGTACTATTCCTTCCACTCATTATTTTTCCTATTGAAAGTGTCAAATGGCCAAGGGGGAAAACAAAACGTTATTTCAAAAGGGACATTAAAACACCTCCTTAACAAAAAGAAGTGTGAAAAAGAAATTAAGACGAAGATATATGAACAAATGCAATGAGAACAGATACAAGTATTTTCTATTTCCAAGCCACCAATGATACAATATTTTTTCCTTATTGTTGGTTCCTTCCACTTAGGCATTGTTTTTCTTTCACTTGAAAGTATAAAATCACCAAGGAATAAAAAAACAAAGGGAACTATTCTTTGAGATCACCTACGTAAAACCAACGTCTCACATGGGACGAAGAGGTGTGAGAAAAAAAATAAGACCAAAATATATGAACAAATGAAATGAGAACAGAAAAAAAAAATGAGTATATTCTAATTCTAAGCAACTGATGTTACAACAGTATTTAATCACGCATTTAGCATCCATAGTCATATTCTAGCATCAGAGAAGGGTCTGCTGAAATGAGAAAAGAATCAGGAGAATCCGAATAAAAGGATGATTCGGTCCTGGAGGGTACTAGTGAATCACAGCAACCAGTGCAGACAAAAAGTGGTGGCACTGTCTCAGAATCATCTATGCCACAGCAGCGAGTATGCTGCCACACTTCACAAATGTCACAAGCCACCATTCTCTCCCCATCATCATCTTGAGCTCCACACTCACATCTCACCTTCCAGTTGTCAGATCCACCCTGATACTTCAAATTGGTGCACAAATCAATGGCAATTCCCCTCACACAAAGTTCTACACCAGATTGGATTAGTCCAAACAGCACTTCCTCATCACTCACTCCCATAAGTTGTTTAATGTCAGTCACTATAAGCCTTTCTGCAATGCAGTAAGTGTCCCTAAGAGCAGCCTCAGCAGCCCTCTTCAAGTCTCCAACCGTTGCATGCAGTGGAACCACCACAACCTCACCACATGGTAGACCTTTCAACTCATATTTTTTGTCCACAAAATTTGGTTGCAGGCGGCAAATGAATGTCAATGACTGCTCCTCTACTTCATCCCTCTCTGTCCACTCTTTTACAAAGTATCTGCTGTCTAGAATTGTCTGAATGGCCAAGTCCACTGTTTCTGAATCAGGGTAGCATAATAGCACATTCTTGTACAAAAACAGTACATCGCAGTAGACATCGTTACCAGGCACCCAAGATGACTCTACTACTTGTTGATCAACATAAGCCATCCCCTCAGTCTCCACGTCAGGGGCTTTGTACCCCTTGCCAAGATCGTGAATAGTGTACTCTAGAATTCTAGTCGATGGATTCACCATGCGACGAACAACATAGTTTCCAACAATGACATTGTTGAGTGATTTAAGTACATAATCAAGTAAACCTGTATCACCAATGTGGAGCCTAGCTGCATCTCTCACATCTTGCCTTGCCATCCCACCTGTGCCTGGTTTCATAGCCTTGTTCTCTTTCAGTGCGTCCACAATCACTTGAGCGGCAAACTCTAGCCTCCTTGTGGGCCACCTACTATCCATGTTAGTCACTGCATTGCTGAACTTCTTATACCTCACAGATTTCTCCTTAATAGAACTTGATCTGGTTGGAAGTGTGTGTTTGGTTGAATTTCTTGAGATTAATGCTGAACATGTAGAATCAGCAGCAGCAGCAGCAGAAAAGGTGACTGTTATCTTAGGTGCAGGAGCACGAGAAGACTTTACAGTGAGCATAAACCTTAGAAGATCCCTGAGTGATAGAATATGAGTCTCACTCATATCTCTATAGCACCGAATCATTTGTTTGATTTCTTTGTTGTACTTTGTCTTATTCAAATCTTTTGCAATCGTATCTAACTCCAAGGAGCCAAGCGTTGTCATTGCTTCATTGTAGTCTGTTTCTGTCACTCCAAAGCTTCCACGGCAAAATCTATAACCCCACCTGCCAAACCAGGAGTGTCCATAGGCGACTCCATGAAGTAAGCGAAGGTCCATTGACCTCTTACACGAAACATCTTCAACTGCAACTTTCCTGCCATATAAAGCAAGTATCATAATAAACATCGACCCTTGAATGCTCAATAAATTAATTTAACACAATGAGAATGAAGATGAATATTGAGTTGGGATTTTCTTTACCTTACTCGGAGGTTGGTGCATACCCTATCCCATAGATCCATAATCTCTCTGCCACTGAGAACCTTGGAGCCTCCTTCAATGCCATTTACACAGAGCAGATGGCCATAACCATTGCAATGAATCACCCCATGCAACAGATGCCTCTGATTATCTATAGAATCTTCATCTAATGGCTTGTGCCACCCACTGTCCATCGGTATTATAAAATGATACCTTCTCTTTGATACAAAATGGCTACTCCAACCTATCAATTATTAACCAAACAGGGTATTGATATCAGCCTCAGTAGTAGCCAATTTCAGTTTCTAGAACCTACTCAGAAATCGTTCCTCCAACCAACAGTATTTATAATAAATGAATCATCACTTTTGGAAAACTAGTCGTGAAAAAAAATTTCTCTTTTCATTTCTAATGACAAAAATGTCATTTTTTTTCACTTCGTCTCTGTTTTCAAAAGTCTGTATACCAATCAATAATCAGAAATCAATGAAAAGTTTTTCTTTACCTTCACAAAATTTTGAAATTAAAAAAGCATAATTTTTGTAATTCAAAATGTAAATTAGAAGTTAAAGTGAACATTTTCTCAAACCAAGTAAATCACTAATGTATCCCTCTCAATGGTCATGAGCTAAGTCTACCCTACGATAGAAAAATCCAAAATTGGAAACAACCCTCACGATCACCAATATCAAAACCGCAACAGATAACTCAATCACGACATGAACAAATCACAAAGCACGAAAAAAAAGAAACCCTTTTCAGGAACAGAACGCAATCATAGCCATTTCAGAAAAGAGCTCAAAAACCCAAACTTGAGCCAACCCCATTTCAAGAAACAGAAGTCAGAGGAAACCCAAGAAATCGAAATCGAAAACGAACCTACGCAGCGGCAATGATCGCAGAAGGGGTGCGAAGAGTGGTAGACGTGCTCTTCGACGGTGTAAAGAGGAGCCATTACGTTGGACTTATCATGGATGAGAAGGGTACACCAAAGGGGGTTCCCGGAGACACTATAATCTTCGGGTTCTCCAGCTTCTTGAAGGAAAACCCGAACGTTATCGCGGAAAGTACCAAGAGGTACAATTGGAATACCAGGGTCACCGAACGAGTTAAACCTGAAAAATTTTGGCCACCGTTTTCGCTTCTTGCAGGCTTCGATGAGAGCGAAGGACATTGTGGATTATGGTGAATTTGGGAAAGTGGTTTCGGCTTCGATTACGATCACTCTCGCATCGTGATTTGGCGCGACGAACAGAGCTCAGTGCAAAGCAGAGAAGAGAGCTTTAACTCGCCAAACTAATTCCGTTATAAAGTGTTGGCGCCTTGAAAATGTTGAATTGCTTCTCGGGGATATATTTGTCATTTCGAGTGGAAAGTTTAAGCTTGGTGGAGGAACTATGGGAAGCGTTGATGATGTATCATCCACGGTCAGAATCTGCGCAGCCAGTAGAGAAACAAAGTAGAGTCCGTGGTCAAAATTTATCTAATAAAAAAAAAGATTTGATCACGTTTTCATTTTTTTTTTAAAATTTAAGTTAAATATGGTTTGTATTTTCAAATTTTAAAGGCTCACTTTAATCTCTTAAACCAAAAGGAAAATACTTTTACTATACAAATATACTGTTTAAAGATTAAAATTTAATATTTCACTCGCAAGCTTTTTTATTTTTTTAAATATGATACACTAATATGCCAATGACTTTCCATATTAGCAATTTCATAACTGATGAAAATATTATTAATTATAATAAAATGGAACTAGGAAAAGAAATAAAAGTAAGGTATCTCTTATTGATAAGAGGGGCACATCCTAAAAAGATTAGAGAAATAAAAATTAGAGATAGAGAGCTAAAGAAGACTATAAAAGTTAATGAAGATATTAACCATAAATACTAGGGGAGTTCGGAAATGCAATTAAATGGAGATATTTAAAGGAAGTAATAACTAGAAAGAGAGATGTAGAAAGAGAGATGAGATGATTTGCATATGGGAAGCAAAATTAAAAAGTATTACAAAATAAAAATAAAAGTGATATTAACTTTGGGGTGATAATAATGTAGATAGTCTACATAATGAAATATATAAAGTTGGAGTGATACTTGCATAAGAATAATTTTGAGTGTAAAAAAGGAACAATTTCACAATGGGTTTATGGTGTGAAAAGAAAAATATATCATTATCGTTGTAGTCAACATTTATTCATCATATCGTATTAAAGAGAATTTAATAATGTCAAAGGAATTAGTGGTTATATGATTCTATAAGTTGAGACTTCACCTATTATATGATGGATATATTGGGATTCTGCAGAGAGTGAATTTAGTGGATTAAATAGTGTGTAAAATCACCTACTATCTTAGTTTTGGTAAACAAAAGTTCTATTATAGGATTTAAACCAACTAGAGAGTTAAGACAGAGGATCTTATGACACTATTTTTATTCCTAATAGTGGTAAAAGGCCTATTTGAGATGGTGAACTAGGTTGTTAGAAAAAACTTGTATTCGGGATCGAAGATGGAAAAAATAACTTATATATTATTTTGTTATAATTTGCTAATGACACAATATTTGTATGTGAAACTTCTATCCAAAATTTTCTGACATAAAAAAATATGTTTAGATGCTTTGAATATACATTAAAGTGAATTTTCATAAGAGTATGACAGGAGTATTGGAGATTTATAATAGTTTTAGAGGTTTAAAAAAGACATGAATGTTTTTTTTTCTTTTTTATAGTGCTCCATGTTAAATTTTGCTATTATATAGAGGTTGATAATAGTAATCGCATGCATGGATTATTTTCATTTACATAGTTGAATAAACTTTGCATAATGTGTATTAGTCATGTTTATTTAACATTGTGCATCCTGAAGTAGATGAGATTTTGATTGTGATGTGAAACAAAGCATAACAAAGAGTCATATCATAGCATATGAATCATAATTAATTATGCTCATAAAGACATATATAATCCACTATATGTCCACAAATAATGGATTATCACTCTTTGTTATGCGTTCCAAAATGGAATTTGAGGCATGGTTATGATTCCATTTTTTTTATCATAATGTGTTGACTAAAAATGTGTTTAATTAGGAATTACAAATTTAAAATAGATTTTAATAGTTTAAATTATCATTTAATACTTTTTGAAATAGGACTTAACATGTTAATGTATACATTTAATATATTTGAAATATAAATTATAAATTTAAAATAGACTTTAATAAATTTAAATAACGTGTAATACTTAAAATTAGGAATTAATATTTTTGAAGTATGGAATTACTTTTAAGGAGAATGTAATAAGGTGAATTAGGGTTTAAAATGTGAAAGTATGATTTTATAAATGAACAAAATTTTGAGGTAGGATTTAATAATAGGAACAATATTTGAAAAAAAAATGATATTGTCGTGTTATATTTGTTTTAATGTATTAACACTAAAGATATGAATTAATTTATTTTTGATTTTTTTTTATTTTTTAAGTAATTTTATATACAGAATTAAATACTTGTAGATCAAGCTTTGATTATAAGTAAGGAAAACATTTTGTTTGTATTAGGAAATTTTAAGTATTTTTCTTGAAATTTATTTTCTATTTGATGTGAGGATGAATTTGAAAAAGTAGAAAAGAGTATATTTGAGGTAAAAGTGAATGGAAAGTATATCTATTTGGATTAAGGAAAAGTTAATAAGAAATGAAGGAAAAAATTACGAAATTTTGTGAGTGAAGTGATGTGTATAATTAATAAAATAAATTTTTTAATAGATTAAATAAAATTAAATATAAATTTATAGTTAATATTTATTATATTTTTTTATTAATATTTTATCATTATTATTTCTAAATTTATTAAATTTATTTATTTATCTATTTAACATAAAACATATAAGAACAAAATATTAAATTTATTTTACTTTATTAATTATTTTAATATTCTTTTTATTATAAATTTAATATTATATATATATTATTTATTGATTATTTTAAAATATTATAAATTTAATTATTATTATTATTATTATATTTTTTAATAATAATCTATTAAAATATTAATTATAAATTAAATATTCAAACTTTCTTCGCTCTTTCTTTGTTACGTGGAAGATAAAGGTTTAAAGGAAAATTTTTCTTGTTTTTCAGCTTTTAAGTATAGTTTTTCTAACTTTTTTTTCCTAACTTTCTGTCATATAAAACAAAACGCACCCTTAATTATTTTACTAACTCCATTGTCCATTGAAATTTTTTTTTACTTTTGGATGTCTTGTTGAAACTATTATCCTCAATGGTGGTCTTCCTAAAAGGTTGGTACTCATTCCTTGTCTTTGTAGGATGTTCTAGGTCTAGGTTTTGTATGTTTATGTACCTCTCCTTGTTTTCATAAAAATTCGATTACAATTTCTTATAAGGATTTTAATTTATCTTAAGGAATTTTAAGGCCTCCAAATGTTTCCGTGAGTTTCTTAAAGTATCTTTGGATGGACTTTTCAACATTATTATTAGTTATATTACTAAATGATTATTTTTATGTGGTATTACTCTTTCTCTATCTTTCCTTTTTTTATAAATGTTATTGTTGATTTTATACTAACTTCCAATTAGATCAATTTTTTTTCATTTAAGTCATGTCAGGATGGCACAATTCATTTCAAAACACATGATATTGAAGTTTTGTCAGGATGACACAACTTCAATTCAAAATACATTACAATATTGCCATGTAGGATGACAAGACTTAGTATAATGTGTTTTGAACTAAAATCGTATCATCCTGCACAATTTTAATTAATATGATTTGAACTACTGAATTCGTAATTAATATGATTTGAACTACAGAATTCGTGTCAGACCAACATGACTTTTTCAAGCTAACACTTATCCATTTATAAAATAAAAAAAAATTGTCTAATTTGAATATTATAATGCAAAATTGCACTAACATGAGAAAAAACTGGAGGTATTACCTTCTTCTTAACGTCAAAAACTAAATAATGATTCAAAACTCTACCTTAAGAAAATTATATATCACAACTTAAAATAGTTAATAGTGATGTTTGTGTAGAAGTACTTCATGCAAAATCTGAGTTGGAGTAATAAGCGAGATCATCGAATTCTATTAACTAGATGATGCATCTATCCATCATTGTTCGCCAATATTTTAAAAGCTATAATTAGAAATTTCCTCTATCATCCAAAGCATTACGGATTCTATATGTAAGCATCTTTTTATATAGAGATGCTTAGATGCCTCTATATACGAAGATGGTAGATACTACTTGTGGAAAACCATATAATTTAAAACCCTCAAGTAATGTCTTAACATAATACAAGATTGGTAAATAATAATGACACTACAAAATAAGAGTTATCTGAAGACATGGACACTTGATTCCTTGCAGTCTTTTAAATCAGTATGTTTGTTTTCCATCTCATTCGAAAATTAGATGTTGATTTTCCTGATAAATAGATATGATTGCGAGCGCCAAGATCACAACCAAGTTTTCAATATTTTCATGCAAGCAGGCACATACCTACTCCTTCTGCTACGTGCATCTCTCCTCATTTTTCTTCCATTTGTATAATAGAAATCATCACACTCCCAGACGTTACAGATTCGTAGTGAGATTTGGGAGAAAGTAAAGAAGGAGATCAACCCATAAGCTACCAACTTCTATGATTAATGTTGACGGTTACACTGCACAAAATACGTTTAACTAGAAAAGATAAAGATGTAGAAGCACTTGCGTCAAGCTTTAGTAAGAGACTGTGATTGCTGTGATTGAGTGGTGGATTCACTGAATTGTCTTATAATTATGATGATTCCACAGCTACAATATTTCACAATGATGAGGTACCTATATTTTATTTTACAAGTCTACTTATGTCCACGGTAATATATTTGAATTCATCCCAAGCCTATAACACTTCTGAGCTAAGTCATTGATTGTCTTTTTCACTATCGTTTCAGTTTGAGCTTCCTCAAGCTTGATTTTCTGATGGAATTGATCTCCAGGTTCTAGCATTGGCTTATGATTTCCACATACCTTTTTTTTACGTAATCTTTATATTATAATTTTAATATTTATTTTCTTAATAATGGCTTCCTTGTAAATCTGCTTCCATTTGTTCTTTATTTCGATGGAATAGTCTATGGATCAAATATCCTAGATTAATCAATATGTTAATTTCATTGACGGTGCTTAAGAAATCCTTAATCAATAATAATCAATGCTTGTCAGGTTGCATATATAAACTGAAACATTTTCTATTATTGTAGCTCTGAAACTGTGAATTACAAAAAGCTTTCAGCATCTCCGTATGTCTGAAATCTGAAACTTGCTTAAAAAATGAATTTGGAAACTTCAATTGAGTGTTAGAGATACAATTTGTATCTTCCGTATGAGACTGTGTGTCTTTGTACAAGAGTATAATAATATCCTGTTTCTACAGTATGACCTATACAAAAATGGAATTCGAAACTATCAATCAAAAGGGTTTCTTCAAGTGCTTGAAATCCAAGGAGGAGTCAACACACTCAGCTTTGCTCCTGCAACCATTCAATAACTTCAACAACTCCGTAGCCTTCTCTTTGGTGCCCTCAGCACAACCCACTTGCAACAAAACAAGGAGTTTATGAAACACCCCAATTTGAAGAGCCTCAATCAACACCTCTTCTTCTGTCTTGTAACAAACCTTCCAAAGAACCGAAACAGCAAAGCTGGAACTCAACTCAGACACCCTCAACAGCTTCTTGATCACAACAGGCAAAGTCAAAGCATTACTTTTAGCCAACTCCACCCCTTGTTTGCTATCACAAAGACAGTCCAACACCCCCAAAGCCTTCTCACACACCCCTTTCTCCGCATCAACAAGAAGCTCCAACAGGAGCGAAACCAAACCCAACTCCACGAATCTCCCGCAAGCCACGCCTCTATTACTCCCTGATGAATTAACCAACTTGAAAATCGTTGAAAGACATGCCTTGGAGGAAGCACTCCCAACGGGCTCCTTTACCATGTTAACCAAAGCTTCAAAAACACCTTCACATTTCAACAACGCCTCAACACGCATTTCCTTAAGCAACAAAGCAGCGTTTTGCCTTGTCGCCAATTGTTTACCATTCATGAACCAAACCATGCAACCAATAGAACTCACTGACCCCAACACGGATCTACCATCTTCAGAAAGAGGACGCATCCATGTCAACGCCCCCAGAATCTCATCCAAAACAACCACGTTCTTTTCAACCACTCCACGTGAGAAAATGTTAAATGCATTAGCTAGTGCTAGAGCAGCACCGTTGACCACTATGCACCTCTTGTTCCTCTCACTCTCCTTCCCCCACGCCTTAATCTTCCTCACCAACTCCACACACTTGTTCTCGTCCCCGTGTTGCGCCGCCGACAGGATCTTCGTACACGTGTCAATAACCTCGTACGGGGTCACCGGGATCCGAGGAGTCGGGATCCGTTCGATCCCGTAGGAACGGTGCTCCACGCACCAATCCTGAATCATCCTCCGAATGGAATGGTTCGGGATCATCTCGAAGCTGGTCAACTCCATCTTCGTGACCGGGCACGTGCGGTTCCCGGACTCGATCCACTTCTCGATGCTATCTCTGTCGTAGGTTATCCCCGTGGACACCGTCACAGGGTCTTTCATCATCTCCAAGGTTACCGGGCACCGGAAGTGGGTGGGGATCGCAATCTCTATCTCCAAATCGCCACCGGAACTCAACTCTTTCCCCTTCCGAGCACGCCGGAACACTCTCCCTCTGGTCCATGACAAAACCATTTTCCTTCAACGATAAAAATTTACGATTTTTTGTATGTACGTTTACTGGGTAGATCTAATTAAAAGGATTGTATATGTGTGAATGTGATGGGAAAAGAAGCTGTGCAAGTTGGGTATATATAGGCACGGGTCAAAGATAAGACCGTGAGAGAGGAATAGTTCAACGAGAATGCGTCAAATAAAGAAAAATAATAAGAGAGTGGTTTTTTTTTTTTTTTTTTTTTTTTTTTTTTTGTGCGCGTGTGTGTTAGGACTTGTTGGGATTATTATTTGAACGTTGAACGTTGAAAGTTTGAACACTCTCGCTCGGTGCTCGAGGATGTTGAAACATGTTAATTAGTTAATTGATTAAAACGAGGAAATGAAGTAGCAGTAGTAGTAGTTGGTGGAGGTTGAAGATGAAGTTTGAAAGGCGCGTGATGGAGTTGACTGCGACTGAGTCAGCAAGGTCGGTGTGCTGTCTTGCGTTCTCTTTCAACTCTCGCATTCGCAATTGCATTTGCATGCATGCTTTTTTTAATATTGTTCTTTTTGGCATTTTTTTGTTGTAACTTTGCGTTTTCCTTTTGATAATTTGTGCGTAGGGTTAGTCTACGAGTGGCTGCGTGTGCGTGTTTGATTTGAGGTTGTCCCCGCCGCGAAGGGAAACATGGGTCGGTGTTTGCTACTTTTATCAAATTCTTTTCATTCAACTCAATACTGTTGCCATGCCAATATAACGCGGAAGAACATGCTTCCTTTTGTTTTTTTGCATATTGGTTATGCGATTGCATATTCTATATTTTATAAAACGTGTGAGAAGGATTGTAGAAAGTACTTTGTGAAATAACAGAGATTATAAAAAATTATTAATAACCCGTGTAAATTAAACTTAAACTTTTCAATAAATAAAGTTAACACAAAATAACAATAATTTCATTAAGTTAAAAAAATAATATTTTTATATAACAAAATTTGTTAAAATTAAAAGTATAATAGGATTTGATTTGAATTTCAAATTAATTTGAAAGTATATCTTCGTAATAATACATATAATTTACTTTTAATTTTAATTAGGAGTAATTATTATAAGTTGAAATAAAATGTGATTTAAATTTAACTTTTAATATGAAGACACCGATATATTTATGATTAGAATAAGTTTTAAAAAGTTTCGAAATAAAATGTGATTTAAATTTAACTTTTGATATGAAGACAGCAATATATTTATGATTAGAATAAGTTTTAAAAAGTTTCAAAATATTACGAAAACTGGTCATACTGCCACAAATTGCGTGTGAAAATAACAGTATATAAGAGATAATTGACGGAGATAATATAAGCATCAAATAATAGAGAGAGCGGACAGAGTAATGATAAATCTACATTGAAAATTAAGTTAATTTTACAATTAGAATAGGTTTGAATAAATATGTTAAAACCAATTTTAAGATTATTAGTTTTGTTTAAATGCAAGTATGAACTTCTTTTACATAAAAATAATATATATGCAACAAGCTGAAAATATATAAAAAAACTGTAAAAAAAAAAATCAACTATTAACTATAAAAACAAACATGCTCTAACTACTATAT
>Ga0209700_102679_pt1 | contig 35592 bp, 21 predicted proteins | sample SiratroredBW_FD_187528 | JGI IMG/M metagenome (GOLD analysis project Ga0209700, IMG submission 187528) | Root nodule microbial communities of legume samples collected from California, USA - Siratro red BW (SPAdes) (version 2) | ecosystem: Host-associated > Plants > Roots > Nodule | place: USA...
CAAGTTTGTTTGTTTTTTTTTTTAACAGCTAACAATAAATAAAATAAAATAAAGGAATCACTTCAAGTGTAGCCCTATACACTCCAAAAGACATAGTGTTAACAAACCTACTCTCTAAGAATCCTTCTCGAATACAACACTAATAATACAAAGACAATACCAAATACTTCCTAATCAGGGATAGAAAATACAACACATAACCATCAGATATAATTAAGATATAAATACCCCTACCCTGAATACTACGAGCTCAAAAGTTCTATCAGGGGAAAAATAATAGTCTAAAAAACTAACAACACAAGAAACTCTATTTGCACACACAAAGTTGATCAACCTCCAAAGACCTGTAACCGGGATACCGTAGACTCCGTGTTGCCATCTTCTAGTAGGTCTCACCCTCCCACCCAAACTTAATGTACCTGCAAAACAAACACACTCCTACTTTCTATCACAAGCCCTCTAACCAGGTTTAGGGATCAGTACTCCATAAATTCCAAACATTTTACTAAGGCAAAACACCAATCTGAATATGAGAACATAAATCTCGACATGCTATGCCTAAACCATAACTTCACATTGTTCCTAAGGCCCATTAAATAGAAGCTATGAAAATGAATAGGAATAGACTCATGTCTAGCTGTGACACTCCCAATCCACCTCTAACCAAATTAGTCCTGGTTAGCAGCATATCCCATATCATCCTCCATACACACACTAACGTCGTCGGGACTACCTTTAAGTTTCATAACAAGTGAAATACCTCTAAATGCAACATTTAGTTCTCCATATTTAGTATGTTATATCTTGACTTTACTGAGTATATCTGCTGATCATCTCCTACCCACACTAGCCTATCTTGTCCCTTCCTACTTCATAGTTATTCACATGTTACCTCGTTTATTTTGAAAAAACATATTTACTCAACACTTTGATTTAGAATTATGAGAATTAGCTTAATTAAGAGGATTTAAAGAAACTAACCCAAAAAAATAATTTAATTTGGGAAAAGAAAATAAATAAAAAAAATCAAGTAGAGAGGTTTTGATAAAATCTAAAACATAATATCTTAGATAAAGAAAAAATACAGGTATATTTTGTAATATATATTTTAAGACAAATAATACTTCATGTTGCATAAAATATAATATATGAAGTAAAATATGTTATTGATACATAACTATTACATAATTATCCAGAACAAAAATATGTTTCTAAAACAATGTAAGATAGAGACTGATCGGTCACAATGTAACTTGAAAATGTTGAGAACCAAAATTTCTAAATTTGAATTTGATCTTCATCCTATAACTTTTTTATTTTTTTAAGGTTTATTTCTACGAACATTTTGTAAGCTTTTATAAAAGATTTTCTAAGTTGCCCCCGGGTCATAAACAACTTTAAGACATCGTATATACGTAACTACCAATCATAACTAAACTAAGTAAGTAATTAATCTAAGCAATCAATATTTTTAAATGATTTTTTAATATTTTTTAAAAATAATAATTAAAAAAAAAAAAAACATTCTTGAAGGCAATTAAGATATCAACATTGAAGAATAATGAAGATGTTTATACTTTTTACACACCATTCTCACTTCCTCCCTAATGCATTGTCCTTATTTTTTATTTTTCCAATAACTCTTATAACATCTATGGATTTGGATTGGATTGGGATCCAACCTTATCAATTTAGTATAATCCAAATTTAATATTTTAAAATTTATATCAATTTATTGGATTAATGAAATACAGGTTGTTTAACTTGCAAGTTACTTTGAACAGGTTAGTCGGGTTTATTTTATATTAGATCTATCTTTTTAAGAAAATTTTTACTTTATTGAATGAATTGAGATAAATATGTCAAATCCTTAATAAAAAAATTAGACGTGTAAATTTAATAATTATTTTTATAATGGAATGTGACTTTATAGAGTTTATTATAAAAAATTTTAATATAAAAAAATATCATACCAAAAATAAAATTTAAAATGTACTTACGAATTTGTAAGTATTAAAATATCATTTTCAAGTCAGATCGCAAGAAATTGTAATTTGATTTCTAAATCCGAATTTTGTTATCCATATGTTACCTAATTTTATTTATTCAATATTACTCACTCACGATTTACAATTTAAATTTGCTTTGGATTTTTTCAAAATTTGTCCGTTTTATACATATATAAAAAAAACATACATATACCATACTTTTCTACTGTGTTTATTCTTCCTTTTTCAACAAATACTATTTCTACACGCTTCCACAAAAGTTATATATCTTTCAAAAAACTTTTGAAGCATCCAAAAATATGCAAAGCCTTTTTTGTTAGTGACAGAAATGAAATCTTTAACTGCAGATACAGAGAAATTCATTGCTGAAAAAAGTTGACAAAATTTACCATGGAGGAATTAGATGGAGGAATTAGATCATAAAGGAGATAAGGTTAAAGAGTAAAAGTCGTAGCAGAAGCCAGAAAAATGCTTCCACAGTGTTAATCTACCATGTTTTTGGTGAAGTAATATACACAACACAACAACATACAAAAGAAAAGCTTCACATTAAAACTGAAGGGCATGGAACAATATAGATTCTACACACCTCATTGTGTGATTAGCTAGTATAGCCCTATGTCACAAGACATGAATATTCTTGATAGCAACGAAGCAAAGCACAAACCCACATACCAAGTTTTGAGAAAGATTCTAAAAGAGCTCATAGTCCAGATAATAAAACTGAATTTGTGCTTTGCATCAGAATCAAAGTAAACCCTAACAGAAGGGAGAATAATCAAAAGTTGTAATGGCTTCCCTGCCACAGTTCCATGCAACCTACACCTACATAAACCCTCATCATGGTTCAATGTCAGCCATCCCTCTACCTTTTCTACCATTTGGGTTGCAAATTGTAATACCAGCCTTCCCTTTCCAAAATCTTTGTGATCTTCCCATGGCCACATTCATCTTAAGGTCTGACAAAACAGTGCATGCCTTTGGCTGGCTTTGTCTTCTGCTGATGGTCCACAAGGGTGCTTCCTATGATTTCGTAGTTGGTAGCCAAAAGGGTTGGAGTGTTCCAAATGATCCATCTTTCAATCCTTTCAATCAATGGGCAGAAAAGAGCCGTTTTCAAATTGGAGACTCCCTTGGTGAGTTCTCATTCAATCTATGCTTCCTATTCACATATATAGTCTAAGGTTTCACTTTGGATCATCTAATTCACATATTTCTACTTGGGTCAATGGAAATCATACTCATATTCTTTTGTCTCAAATTAACCTTCTCTTTTCAATTTATCATTGATATGTTAACTATATCAAATAATGGCTATAAAACCTAAATTAAGAAAAGACCTTTCTTCTTTCTTCCTTGTGCTTAAGAAAATCCTACCTCTTTGATCCTAATTGAGATTTTTGTAACAAGTTTTGGATACATATTCTACCATAAAAGTAGTAATTTTTCTCTGGGGCAGTTACTTCCATAATTTGACATATGGTGAAAAATCAATTTGTAAAATAAGTTTTGCTTTTCACATATTTATGTGAGTATTGTTCTCACAACTTGAAAGATTTAGAACCCTGAGTATTGTTCTCACTATCAATCATACCCTAATGAGTTAAACTTTCAAATATGGTAATTGCAGTGTTCAACTACCAATCTGGCCAAGACTCAGTGCTCTATGTAAAGAGTGAAGACTATGCCAGCTGCAACACCGATTCACCTTATGCAAAATTCTCTGATGGCCACACAGTCTTCAAGCTAAACCAATCAGGGCCTCACTTCTTCATAAGTGGAAGCAAAGACAACTGCCTCAAAAATGAGAAGTTAACAGTGATTGTGCTTGCTGAAAGGAACAAAAACACCAACCAAACAACCAATGCTTCTCCACCCTCACCACAATCACCATCTTCTTCACCCGCACCTACTGGCCAAGAGGGTCAGTCTCCAACTTCAGACACAAACCAAACACCAAGCCCTGTCAGTGAACCTCCCCGTCCCAATGCTGCTGCTTCAGCCTTTGTCTCCCTTGCTGGCTCTGTTGGAGCATTCATGGCTTCAGTGCTGGTTTTATCTTTCTAAGCATTTATATATGAGTGCTTGAGTATTGATTTCATTTTTTTTTTTTCATACAATTCTTTTATTTTTCATTTTTCTGTTCTTTGTTTCCTATGCTTTGAGATCGGAACTATTAAACTGGTTGGTCTTTGGTTCAAAGTTGGGATCATGTTTGATATTTATTTGTGAAGATTGAATAATAAGCTGACAATGATTAAGCCTTTTGTGTGGTTCTTTCTTACCCCTTCATGTATAAATGATGTTTGTGTGAAACGAAATAAAGCCATTTTTCATTTATTCACATAATGCAGGAAAATGTTTCGTGAAAATATGAAATGAGACACAAACTATTTCTTCGAGTTTCAAAATATAAGTTAGAAATGAAAAAAAAGGGTGTGAAAAAACTAAATTATAAAGAAAAATATCAGTTTGCGAATATAAGATATAAGGAAAAAAAAGTCAATTTTAAATAAATTAAAGATATATTTTAGGCAAAATGCATTAAAAATACCTACTTATTATCATCATATTTAAATAAAAATAATATTAAAAGATACTAAACTGGCTATGTATTTATAATTTCATTACATTAAAATAATATCATTTTAAAAAAATATATAATTTTGTAAATATTATATTAAAAATATATAAAAATATATAAAATATATTTGTATATAATTTTATAAATAGTATTAAAAAATCATATATGATGATTATTTCTTTTATAAATTATTTAATTATTTTAAAATAAAAACAATTATTTATTTTAATAAATAAAATATTTTTTATTTATTGAAGAGTAGAATCGATGATATGCTATCAAATAGTGTATTTTTCGATTTTATATAATGATAGAGATATTATCTTGTTATTTTTTTATATGTAAGTGAATTTATTATAGACCATTTTCCACGTAAGGTTATGTACTCAGGTATACATGTTTGGCTGTTTGCTGAAGTTAGCATCTAACAGTATAAACCCAAATCAATGATATCATAAGAGAAAAAGAAATATCTACATGTTTTAATGTCAGGGATAATATCATTCACCTGTTTTAGGATGATATCATAAGAGAAAAAGAAATATCTACATGTTTTAATGTCAGGGATAATATCATTCACCTGTTTTAGGTTGCTGTTGGTATAAAGTATACTTTCAGCGTATATCTTGCTTGTGGATAGTGTGAAAAGTCAGTTTAATAATAATAATAATAATAATAATAATAATAATAATAATGGTTAATAATAAGTGTCATAATAAATATATATAATCTTATATATATATATAAAGTAAATTTAAGCAAACATGAGTATATATAATCTTATACTGTTATACTTTTTAATTTAAATGAATAAGTAAATAAAAAGAATAAATTTTACAATAATTTAAAGATTAATTAATAATGAAAAATTTAGCATAATTAAAGTTGAGATTCAAGGAAAAATCAATCTTAATATATAAAATAATATCTAAAAATAATTAAAAATTAAAAAAATTATAAATAATGTTGTTAATATTTTTTGCAAAAATAATAATAATAATAATAATAATAATAATGTAATAATGTAATAATAAAATTATTCTACGGTTTAAGATTGAGAAGTGATTCCATATATGAAGGTTATTATAGCAACCTTGGTATAATTTTTTCCAATACTTTAGTCTGACTAAATCGGGCAAATCATGAAGAAGCTAGATTTGACTTGAGTAAATGCTTGAATAGAAAAACATTTTAACGCGTTCCCTTCATACGCTTACTTAACTCTAAATTAATTCAATTTAAGCAAATTATATCCCCAATATATACAAATATATACAGCTTGTTTCTGCACCTTCAAATATTTTTTAAGGCACTTCCAAATTTTTAAAAGTGGTCAAAATTATTCTTATACTAAAATATCCTTAATGTTAACCTTAATTTTAACCTTAAAACGAATAAGAATATTTTCGAAATCAACAAATTCGGAAGTCAATTCCAGATTCAAAAATAGCTTCTGGCATTATCTATTTCAAAAAGAATGTGTCATTAAAAATACTTTTGGAATAGACAAATTCGAAAGTTATTTCCAGATCTAGAATTGACTTCTGGATTGTCTATAACAGAAGTATATTTTTGTAAAAAATGAATTTTGGAATAGATAATTCTAAACGTCAATTTCAGAACTGGAAATAGCTTCTGAAACTGTCTATTCCAAAATTGAAGGTGTAAAAAAAATTATTATATAATTAGTTATCTCATATATCATTGTCTATTTTGAAATTGCCTATTTTGAAAGTGAAGGTGTCAAAATAATTATATCATTGCCTATTCTGAAATTATATCAAAATAATTATATCATTGCCTATTCTGGAATTATATCAAAATAATTATATGATTACCTATTACAGAATTACACCAAAATGAGTATATGATTGCCTATTCTGAAATTATATCAAAATAATTATATTATTGTCTATTCTTGAATTATATTAAAATAATTATATAATTGTCTATTATAAAATTATATCATTGTCTTATTATATTATTGTCTATTTTGGAATTCTTAAATAGGCATGATATAATTATTTTTATATATTCATTTTCGAAATCGGAAATTTCAAAATAAGCAATAATATAATAAAATAATTAAAAATATAATGATTTTTTTTTACACATTCAATTCTGAAATAGGCAATTTTGGAAGCTATTTTAAAATTTGGAGTTGGCTTCCAAAATTACCTATTCCAAAATTCATTTTTTACGAAAAAATACTTTTGAAATAAGCAAATCCGAAAGCCAATTCCAGTTCTGGAAGTTATTTCTAAATTTGAAATTGACTTCCGAATTTGCCTATTCTAAAAGTTTTTTTATTTGCTTTAAATAATAGGGATCACAATGGTATTTTTAAACGGGACATTTTAGGAAAATTTTGAAAACTTAGAGATGCCCCAAAAAACTTTGGAGGTGCAAGAAGAAGCACTCTATACATTATCAAACAATTCAACAACAATTAAAGTATACATTTCAACCAACTAAATCATGAATTAGAAAATACATTGTCTTCTCTAAAATTTCACCAACACTAGGATAAAAGGAAACTAACGTTTCAAAAGTTTTGCGAACAAAATAATATTTAAGTACTAGTTTCTTCTCTGAAGAAGTTTTCTACCACATAGATTCTGTTTTTTAAGATTAAACTGTTCAATTTATTATCAGACTGATCTTTAACAGAAAAGTTAAAGAAAAGTAATAGATCTTTCTTTTCCAGCAAAATAGATCTTTTAAATTCTTTTCTTGTTCAAAATTATAATCTTTTTTTTTTACTTTTTTTTCTCTATTTTTTTTCGGAAAACTATTTCCCTTTGCCAAAATAATAATAATAATAATAATAATAATAATAATAATAATAATAATAATAATAATAATAATAATAATAATAATAATAATAATAATAATAACCACTTAAAACCAAACATATTTTTAAATTTCTCACCATTTTCTATAAGTAAATTGTCCTAAACCATATTCATATATTAATCATTTTTTAAAATAATACTTTACATTATAGAAATTTCCTTAAAATAGAGTAGACATGTCATGCATATTGGAGATACACTTCAATATTATATTCTTGATACTTCTAATGAGAAATTTGTTTTCAAATCTGCTTCATCTATGCAGATATTCATATACTATGTTTGCTCCAAAAGTTATTGAGTTTTGCGATAGACAGATTTCTATAAAAGAGTGTCTTGGCCTTTCTTTGGATCACTGAACCTGCTTCTCTTTATTGCACACACCATCAAACCAGAGAAAGGAAGGTTTGGAAAACCAAATCAGAGAACATATTACGTGTTAAAAATAGTTTAATTAACTAAAAAATAAAAGAAAATAAATAAGTGTATACAGAATTGAATATTGAAACAATTACGAATTTTATAAAACTGAAGACCAAAATAGTAGAAAATATTTATAAGAGGACAAATCACAAATCAAGCACTAAAAAGAAACCAAAACTGCAATTTTAAGAAAGGAAATAAAAGACATCAAGGCATCCACTCCTCTGTTTTATTCCTTATCCTTACTTCCCTTCTCTGGTATAGAAGGGGATTGGGGGCAAACCAGTTTATCATTTCGTCTCAAATAACACGGCAAAAAGATGAATGACTTCAACTGTCATTTCCACTAAATTTGCATTCAAATTTATTAGTCATGCTACTCACCAATTTTTCCCCTCTACCCTTTAATAAATTAACATATGTTTTTTCCTCAGCCATAAAAGCAACAAGAATTTAGTGAAGGAAAATATTGCAGCCATTGTGTACCTCGCAATTCTTATCCTTGTAATGATCATTTTACTGAAATAGCAAGAAAATTATATTTGTAAGAACATATAGCATAGCTAATTACCTACAGTACTGCTATGTGAAAGTGGGCATAACAAAATCAGAGGCCCAACACTATACAATGTTCACCTATCTATCAAAAATTTTTCCCAAGCTCAACTTTTTTCATCATTCTGACAGTATTATGAAGAATCGAATCCAAAATTCCAGCTACCTGAAATTACAAAAGAAAAAAAATAAGACTTATCAACAATATAACTTCTATTTAAAAAAAGCAGAAAACAACATCTGGAACAATGGCAAATACAAACCGTGAAAACGCCGCCAATAATGGCACAAACATTTGTAATAAAATGTGAAAAAGACCTCTGGTTTTCTGTTATTAAGACCTGTCGACAAAAACATTGTAAACCTTGAATAAATTTTACTAATACGGCACAAATTCAACCAAAACTATGACCTCCGTATGCAGACCTGCATTGGGGAGAGCTCAAGATGAAACTTCGCAACAGGAATGTCAACACTGTGTGCCACACTGCTATGTGCTGTGTACTCGTACTCTTCGATTAATTTATGACCTTTTCTATTCACTACCTCTGTTTTAACTATCTGAATATAATGCTCTATCTGCAAAAAACATGAGTGGTAGAACTATAAGAGATTTGGAAGAAAAGGAGAAAAGCAAATAAAAAAAATCAAGAGGTCCTGGACATTCATGCTGGCTCTAGATTTCACTTGCAAATGGAGATGAATGTACAAGCAATCACGATATATCTTATCACATTATACAACCAAACATTCAAAATTCCTATACTAACCAACAAAAGTCAGATAGCAAAGTTAATACTAAATTATAAGTTTTTCAGTTTTTCATATAAAATATTGAACTTACAGTAACATTTGCTCCGAAATCACGAGTATTGGAGAATGACCGGCCACTGAGCCTATCATGGCTGCTACCTAAGTATGGAATCAAGAGCTTCACATCACTCATGGCCCTAGGCGTCACTTTCTTTCCAAAAGACAAGTTGTTTACGACATGTGACATGTTCATTTGAGAAGCATCAAAGGAATGGGCGTCAGATCTAGCTGAGATGATCAAATTTCCTGGAACCTGCAAAGTGCAAAACAGCTTTACATTTCTTTCAAGACTTCTAATTTTTATTTTTACCTTTTGAAATCTTTAGAAAAAAAAAAAAGAACAAGTTATTTTGGAGATTTTATTATTAATAACTGAAGCTTCTAGAAAAACCAAAAGAAAACAAAACACGGAATCCACTGTATCGGTTATTTCCAGAGAAATGTTAGATCTCCTTAATTCATGGATATATATATATATATATATATATATATAGATGGATGGATAGATATGAACACTATGGACAAAATAGGAATTTCTCTATAAATTACTGTTGAAAGTTAAACCTCAACCTTTCGGGCATTTACCTTTTTCACTCGCACATATCCCTCTATCCTACATCCACCCGCTGATGGCGCTGGCCTTTTTGCATTATTTGTGGCATTAGATTTATCTTCCAGAGCTGGCTTATGAGACGCTGTTGGGAGAGATGCAACTAAATTCTCCATAAACTGCAGGAAGAAAGTAATGCTTAATAACAGTAGAAAAAACATCAAGTCAACTGATTCGAAGTGTGTTAATTTAAAATATAGTGTGAACCTGGACAAGGCTTTCTGTATCACGATCTCCATAATAGGACTCGTGTTCATGATGCCCATGTTCACTTCTGAAATTGGAAAGGCATTCAGCAAATTAGATTTAATGAAAAACTCCAAAATGTTAGAACTTTAATCATGAACCAGTATGGTACACAGTAGCCAGGAAGTGTGAAATATCATAAAGATAAGACAAAATTGAATTGAAAGACCTCTATATAAAATGGAGAACCAAATATTATAAAGAAACCCCTTCAAGCTTGATCAAGTTTCTACTAAATTTCTAACTTCCAAACTTCTAAAATAATTTCATATCCCCAATTCCATCACGAACCCTCAATTTGGATAGAAAAATAATAATGAAGATTTTAGGTAAAGGAAAATAGACAAGATGATAATTTGCCGAATTTTAAAAATAGTGGTCTTGAGAAAATTTAAGACAATAAAAATTAAGTATATAATACCCTGAAAAGGATAAGCAGATGCTACAAGAGCAAGTGCTCAATATTGCCAAAATAGCCAAGGTGAAGAAAACCAAAAATGCATGACCTGTATGATATGAGGTTTGTGCAGGGATAACGATGATATTAATGCTAATGACAGAAAATTAATAATCATAAATACACGTAACATATAAAGCAAATTACTGTCAATGAAAATACTGAAATAGAGGTAGAAATTTTTCATCAAACACTGGCTGACCAGTTGATTTTCCATAATGGATTTATTACCTGACATCACTTCCCTTACGGAAGATTCGAATGGATGGATACCCTTGTATGTGATTCCTTGACAATTAAAATGAAATACAAATGAATGGAAAAATAAGTATCAATAGAGAATAATAAGTGTTCAATAACAATTTCATCGAACCAAGGCAGAAAACAATAAATTATAATGAAGAAAAAATAATTCCATGCTCAACATAGCAAATATTGCAGAAAGTTTTTGATGTTTATCTTCTTCGATCTTATGCTAACAAGGTCTACAAAAAGCCTAGCCTATGAAATCTGTTTGTGCAATACATATTCTAGTATGTCCAATTTTCAGCTATAAACACATTTTATTATGAACTGTTTCAACTTTCAATTAATGTATCTCTCTTGGAAGACAATTATTTGAAGAGAATATATGAAGGAGAAAACTTGGTTTGGAAGAGGCGGAGATAGAGCGTTTGATTTTATACAGAATGAAAATTATTTGTAAAAGTCACATTCCCTTGTTACAGGGGAATTATATGAAACATCTATACTTCAAAAGCTGTTTTGTGTGTCCGTATCTTTTGGATACTTTGGCGATATGTATAGATGAAGTATATAAGCATTGTCCCTTAATGAATTTAACAAAACAAATGGGATTGATACTCTTTCTAGTTGTAGACCATAGAATGATTCAAGATAACTATTATCTATACTTTTATTTTTAGTATTATTCAAGACATATGTTTAAATTTGGATTTTCCCATCCAACTACACATTTATTATATTTTATGAATTTTATTTATACATGTTTGTGTGTATCTCACTCGTATCATATTTGTTGAGTAATGTCGAAAGTCCTTTATTTGAGAGTAATCTTAGAAAGTGAACTCTAAGTTTAACCCAACCTCATAAACCAGTTCGTAAGGTGAGATTTGCACTCACCTATATATTATAATGTAGGCATATCTCTAATCAATATGTGATCTCCAACATATCTCCTCGTGTCGAGAATATCGAACGTGTGAATAGAAGGAGGGGGGAGGAAGGCTGATAGCAGGTAGCACGATAAGCTCAACAAGCCTCACCATCATAGACTCTAACAAGCTTTAATACCATCTTAGAAGGTAGACTTTAAACCTTACTCAATCTCATAAATTGACTTGTAAGATAAGGTTTGCATCCACCTATAAATTATAATTTGATCATATCTCTACTTGACATGAGATCTCCAACAAGGAATATTATGATTTTTGGGATGTAAAAATGGAGAATTTGTTCACCTCTTTGCATGTCTACGAGTTATGAACATCAAGCCATTATAGTTGTGCAACATACAACATCGAAGAAAAACAAAAACACAGATATTGAAGTTCATAGGATGCTTGAGAGAGGAGTCTCATTAGCCATATTTCCAAGTATCATGAGGGTAAAAACAACAAAGGAAACATGGAAAACTCTTCAATAAGAGTTCAAAGGAAATTCAAAGATGAGGTCAGTTAAACTTCAATCTCTTAAGTGAGATTCAAAGGATGAAGAAAATGAAAAGTTTGAATGAACACTTCAATAGATTGTCTAAATTGGTGAATCAAATGAAGTTTCATGGAGATAATCAGTGATTGAAGAATTGTTAATAAATTCTTATTAGTTTGACTGAATAATTTGATCCTATGGTGACTTGTCAACCATCATCGATCAAAGATTGATGGGGTCACTTAAATCCTATGAGCATAAATTGTTACATCATGATGAAAAAGTTGAAAGCATTTTCAAATCCAAACTTATGGTATCATCTCAAATAGGTGAATCAACAAATAATGGTGAGTCTTCCAGAGGTGGCAAATTTGGAAGAGGAGGATGAAATTCACAAGGAAGAGGAAATATGTAAGAAGAACAATCATGAAGAAAAAGCTTGTTCGAAGAAAGACATGCCACAATGTTATATTGAAAAAGGTCTGGATATGAGTAAAAGGATTGTTGCTTTGACAATCAACAACACAATTCATTTGCTAAAGTAGAAAAATGGTGAAGGGAACTTGATCTTTACTTGTCAAAAGACAAGTTAAATTAGGCAACAGAAAGTGTGTTGGAGTAAAACGAAAAGACAACAATGGAGTCACAACAAAGGAAAGAGGTAAGATGATTCATGGTACTATTTACCTATCAAAAAATTAGATGAAAATTTGTTGAGTATTAAACAACTTTTAGAGCATGGTTATTTTTGATGGAAGAATTGAGAGTACAAAACCTTTTATTCAAAAGGAATAATTGTCATTATGGTGAAAATGAAAAATAACAAATGTTTTCCACTTTAACTTAATTATGAGAGAAAAGAGAAACCGAGAAGGCATAATGAAATATTCTTGTTTATAATGAAGAGATCTGGTAATAATGAATAACATCAATAATTGTTAGGAATAAGGAAAATGAGAGGGAAAAAATATGGAGAGTTTAAAAATAAAGACTAAGGTAGTTAAGGGTGGTCTGTGCGTTGTTTGGCAGGGAAGGCCGTTTGTTTTTGTTAGTCTTTGAGGTAGGTCTATATAAAGACCAGTCTATAGTTGCAAGGGGACTTTTTGATTGTTTTGTTGATATGTAACAGGATTATTTTTTTTGTGTGAAAGGATTAATTCCTTTGTAAAGTCTTGTGACTTTGGGTGTATTGATTTGAGAATATTAATAAAAAGGTTCTCAATTTTCCAGTTTATCTTGTTTGAGGTGTTTTCGATTTTTTCTCTGAGAGTTCCGAACAATTTGGTCCGACCTACCGGATCCAAATAATGGATGGAAGAAAGAATGGAACAACGTATGAATACAATGGAGAAGTGTTCCAGCGAGCATGGAAAGGCGATAGCATAATTGAAGATGGAGATGGCGACAATTAAAGATGCTTTCCTGGAAATCAAGGAAATGTTGCATGATCTCAAGAAAAGCAAGGATTCTAAAAGGGGAGAAAGCCTCATGGACATAAGGGAGGACATAAGACAAATCAAAGAATTGTTGAAAGATCTCAAGAAAAACAAGGATTTTAAAGGGGGAGAAAATTCTGTGAACGATCAAGTAAAGGAAACACGGTTGGAACAGGGGAATAATTCAAAAGAGGAGGTTGATAGGTTAAAATCTCGGACAATGAGAGTTGAATCGCTGGTTTTTGAAGGAATAGAGCTGCAAGGTTGGAATTTAAGAGCTGAAAAACTCTTCGAGATACAAAATGTGTCTGCCAAAGAGTAACTTAAGCTAGCATTTATAACCATAGACGAGAATGTGAATCACTAGTTTAAGTTTTCGACGCAAAAGTCCAAGAACCTTTCTTGGAACAACTTTTCAGCTGCATTAACTCAAAGGTTTGGGGGGCGAGAAAGAAGTTCAGTATTTGAAATGTTGGCAAAGAGAAAACAAAATGGAAGTGTGGAGGAGTACATATTGCTTCATCGCCGTCGTGACTTTGTCGCCAATTGCATCGACGACATCACCGATCGATTAGCCCCGGCCTAGTGACCACCGGGCTGCAGAGATCTCGACAATTGAAGCTCCTACACGCATTCTACATACAAGGATTTTCAGACGCCATCGGTGCTGCTCCGCCACCACCACCATCACCATCGCCGATTGCTCCAACATCACTGAGCAACTTGCATCGGCCTAGTGATCACTGTGCTACGAAGATCGCGATGATCGGAACTCCAACACGCCCTCACACATTTCTCTTTGAGTCGTCACTGTCACCACTTTCGCCACACAGCAAGGTGTTTGACACCGTTTCTAGCAGCAGTTATCATCAACAGAGTCGTCTTGTCCTCGTCTTGGTTATGCCTCCATTATCCTTATCAGAGCCTATTTGATGTGTTAGGATTTTTCTCTCTTGTCTGTTATTATGGACCAGCAAAAGTGGGCTTTGTGGCTCTCATATTACAGGTTTTTCCATATGGGTCTATTCCATTAAAACCATTGTTCAGATGAGATATTGATTTAACTACACTCAGTTGTCAAAACATTAAGGATGGCTTGGTATCTAATGTTCATGTTATTCTTTATGTGGAGGAAATTAGTGAAGCTATTGAATATGAAGTAAAGGATGTTAGTTTCATGGATGCAGAGTTTTTATTGCAATGGGAGAAAGGAGGAACTGAAGCTGCAACTTGGAAAGATGTAGCAACAATGAAGGGTCAATTTCCGGATTTCAACCTTGAGTAGTTGTTTGAAAGGACAAGGAATAAGGAAAATCAGAGGAAAAAAAGTGTAGAGAGTTTAAAAATAAAGAGTAAGGTAGTTAGGGGTGGTCTATGCGTTGTTTGGCCGGGAAGGCCGTTTGTTTTTGTTAGCCTTTGAGGTAGGTCTATATAAAGACCAATTTGTAGTTGTGAGGGGACTTTTTTTATTGTTTTGTTGATAGGTGATAGGATTATTTTTTGTGTGTGAAAGGTTTAATTCCTTTGTAAAGTCTTGGGACTTTGGGTGTTTTGATTTGAGAATATTAATAAAAAGATTTTCAGTTTTCTAGTTTATCTTAGTTGAGGTGTTTTTTTTTTTTTTTTTCAAGAGTTCCTAATAGTGATTAATAATGAGGAATGTTTACTAAGATATTTATCAATGTAATCAAATATCATATTTCTCTATTTAATTAATCAAATCATATATTTAACACAGGGTATATAGCAAAAGCCCATTTTTTCTTTCCATGAATGTTCTTTTCCTTCTTTTCTACCAAAATTAAGATAAAATATATTCACCCTTTTCCTTTCTCCACTCAAGTTCATCAAGAGCATAGCCTTTATAGCTTTTAATCAAATGTAAGAATGTTATTGCGTCGCTATACTAACTGCAATCCTAACTAGGTTACACCCTAATCAAGCATTACAATAACCTCTTTTCCAGGAACGACATTGGAAAATCATAGAAATGGAAAAAAGCCAAATTCATTGAGTAATAGATATACAAATTACATAAAAGAGGAAAACATGTCAACTGTAGGTAAGAAGTATAATCTTTTAGGGGGAAACAGAAAAGTAAAGAAACTGCAATAATACCTCCTACATAAATCTCCTTCTAGAGTGCAATCCACCTTTGCCAAAATAATGCGCCCATCCATTTCTGGGTCATATCTATTAAAATTAATCAAATACATATTGGACATCGAATTAGTGAAGTAATGATAAAAAATAACTCTAAATCTACAAAGGAGAGGAGAAAATTTATTTTTTTTAAAATGTAATTTCAAAAAGTGTAAGAAACAATGAGTCATAATAAAGTACCTGTCTTTCATAATTTTAGCTGTTTTCTCCCATGAAGGTTTCTAAAAGAAACAGTAGAAGATAAATTCATGTAAAGTTCAAAATCTATTAATCCACCAAAAGAGTTAAATATTTATAAACCATGTCATCATTCATTAAAGGAAAGAACTTTTGCATAATTCATTCATTGTATCAAAGCACATGGCTAACAATCCTGTATGGGTGAAATGCAACCACCCTCTTCGTAAATGTTATTCAATATTATAAATCATATTTTTGCATTAGTCACTACTAAAGTGTAACTGATGAAATAGCCTTTGCCACTACTACTTAGTGGCTTGTACTGAAAGGGAAATTTCTCTTTTAAGGAATGAGACATTGTTGAAATATAACCCAGTCTATTAGGAAATAACAAAGACATCAGGTGCCAATCTTATTTCCTGATGAAGTGGTACAGAATTATGATAAAAATGATTACCAAACGTTGACACCAGGAACACCAAGGTGCATAAAAATTTACAACTGTAATTGGAAACCTGCAAAAGGATTATGAAACAGAGAGTAAATAAATCCATTTTGAGAGGAACTTAGCTAAAACAATGAAAAATCAAATGAAATATTCTCAGAAGTGGCCACTTACTGATGAACATAGTTATCAAAATTATGTGTTGTAAGGGGAAATGAACCTTCAACAGACTCTCCATCTACTTCATCATCATGCTTTACAGCATTTGCAGCTGTACCTGAATGAAACTCAGAGCCAGTGGGTCTTAAATGTGAATCAATAGAAAACTTCCGAACTGTTTTTGTTATATTGAGCCTGTTCTGAAAACAAGAGGTAAAATATTAAGTACAAGGACTAAAACTTCAAAGAATGGGATGAGGTCGAATATCATAAGCACGTATAAAATGAATAAGAAAAAGGAGTAACAGAGACTTACTGTTCCCAGCACATCACTCACATCAACTGATGCAAACTCACATGAGAGTGCAGGAAAACTACAAAATAAGTTGAAGCAATAAGCCAACAACAACAGAGAAAGAGGAAGATAAAGTTTACAAATACCCATTAATTGACTTAATGTACTGAGTATAATGCTATGACTTGCTAGGGTATCCAAATGAGCTGTGAAGGAGTTGAAGCTCTTAGAAAAGTAAAGAACTGTGAGAGATGAAGGCAATGTTTAGGGAAACCTTTAACCTCATGTCAATTTCACAAGCCATCACTGTACATCAAATACCGATATTGACTCCCAGCCTTCTACTGATCATTTTCTAAGATCCCCATCCCACTCCCAAATTCAACAACAATATGATATGAAGCTCACCCAGTTTCAAGGGAACATTTTTCCCTCTTCCTTTGTAGTAGTGTGATTGGACGTGGAGTTTTAAGAGAGCATTTCAATTTTAACGTGAATTTAAAATGACATATCAAAATGAATGGTTTGGACCTTAAATCAAAAGAATTTTTAAAATGATGGTAAGTTGATAGGAGATTTGTTTAAAAGTAATATGAAGGCCGTTCACATAAAGTCGAAAAATGAAAGAATTTGAAAATTCCTACTCTTCACTGTCTCACTGTCAACTCTCCCACCCAAAGCTTTGGCGAGTGCTCCCTCTCTTGCACCTCTTCCCCTTTGTCACTTTTGTTTGAGTCTCTCTCTCCATATCTTCTACTCCTCCCTCTCACTCTCACTCTTTTGCACCTCTGCTTCTATTTCCCTATCTATCTCTGTTCTGCATTTTTTTTAAATAATTATTTAAAAATGAAATTCTACATACAATGGAAATTAAATTACTTCATGCAAACAAAGAATTTTAAACGAAAGAAATTTAAATTGCTTTTCAAAGAAATTGAAAATGAAAGTAATTCAGTCAAAGAAATTAAATTTCCATGCATTTTAAATTCCTTGGAATTTTAAATGCTCTATCCGAGCACTACCTAAGTGAATTTCAAGATTCTGGTCAAACTACAAACCATTTTGCTTAATAGATTAATCAAAAGACAGTGAACAACGTATCAACCCCTAACCAGCCTCAATTTGCAAATAGAAGTAGAGTGAATCTCGCATTCTTTGTAACATGACAAGTTCATACCAAAACTCAACAAAAACCACAAACCCAGCAATATATACATAATATTAAACAAAAGTTAAGACATGAGCATTCACCCTGTTTGAAAAACATCCTATTCAGCCACATACAGCAAAGGCCTAGATATTGTTCTACCTGATATTGAAATCGATGCGTAAATAGTCATGATCAGAACTCTTGTCAACAATCACAGATGTGGAGGTGCTAACAGTCAAATAATTACTTAGTTCCTGAAACGAGAATGCAAGACAAATATCAACATTTCAAACCTAGAAATTTGACAAAACTAAATAAAAGATTTTCATAATTAGAGGTCTAATAGTAAAGCAGTATAGGACCTAACATCAATCTAAATTACAATTTTTTGTTCAACAATTCACAAGTCATAAACATGATTCAGCCACTGACCATTCCAAACAGGAACATCATGGAGAGAGCCGCCAGTATGGATAATCCCGCTCCCGATAACGACGCCTCAGTCAAATCTCTCGGGATTTTTCTGTTGACACAAGTCAACATCAAGCACATAACCAAATCATTCCTAATTTAAATAAAAAACAAACAAAGGAAACCTGCATTCACAAATTAATTACTCGTAAAATTTACATCGCAAGCGGTTACATCCATAACCACAAAAGTACCAAAAATAAATTCACACCGAAACACTTCCAATCACTCAAGAAGCCTCGAATCTAGGCAATGGACAAGTTCTTCTTGCACACAGACACCGAAAAATATCAGTATCCGTGTTTTCTTACAGTGTGGACTTGGGTTTGAACCGTTATACAAAGTGCTTAACAATGAGCACAACAAAATCGAACTAAATCTGTAACAGAGAAAAACAATTCTGCACATTCACAAGCAAATTGAAACCCGAAAGGAAGAACGGAGAGAAATTGCGACCTGTAAAAATCAACCGATTTGAGCTTAGTTGCAGAAATCATGATGGCGAAAAGGTGGAATCGCAATGAGAGAGAGCGAGAGAGAAACAAAAGTCTCCGAAACAGAAAGCGCAATAGCTATAGGTTGTAGATCGAAGGAGCTTCCCTTCCTGCTGTAGCTTCTTCGTCCCTCACCCTCTCGCTCTTCAGGGTGACGAAAAAATTGAATATATTCAGAAAAAAAAATGTGGAATATTTAATTATTAATTAAATTTTGGGAGAAAATTGAATTTTGCATAGTTGATATACTTAAATAAAAATACATTAAGTTTTAGATATGACATTACCTCGTGAATTTGATTTAAAAGCACATTCTAAAATTATAACTTTATAATGATTTTTTTAGATTCTATAATAATTATTTAAAAGTTATGTGTAGTTGATTATGTACAATTGTACACGAAAATAAATTTTAGTTTTATTATAAAAGGTTCATGAATCCGTTGGAAAAGAAAAAAAAGGAAAAATGCAATGAGGGTGGCGAATTAAGGTTTTTAATTTTATTTAAATAACTTTTTAATCCATAATTTGAATTTTAATAGTCTCATATTTTGATTACTTTTTGTTACAAAAGTTTATTTTCTTTCCTAAAACATGTATAGGTGAATTACAACTGGTGGAATGAATTGACTATCACTTAATCTTTTAATATGGTTTCTATAAAAAAATTACTCAGAAATGTTCAAAAAGTTTAAATGATCAAAATCATTTTAAAAAACTTAAAAAAAACAAATTATTGAAACTAAAGGATATCTAAGTCAAAAAAAATTATAAATATTTTTTATAAACTACAAATAACAGCGTGTTTAATTGAAATTTTGAATAATTGTAAAAGAAATATAAGAATAACTTTTTATATAAAATGAGCTTATGTTAAAATTTAGGTTTAATATCATTTAGTGAAATAAAAATTACATTTAACTCTTGCACTTAAAATTATTAAGTTTAGTCTTCATATGATATTTTTAATCTCTTATAAATGTATATCTTACGGATTAACGTATTTAAAATAATATTATAAGAATTAAAATGGTATGGGTAAGAATTAAAATAAATACTTTTTTAATATATGAATTAAAAGGTCAAATATGTACCACTATCGGTGTTAAATTAATAATTAAAGCTAAAATTTGGTACAAAATATTTATTATCTTCCAAACAAATTGAATTTTACTGGTCAACTCTAACAAAATAATGTAATAATCTAGAAAGAAAAAAACAAAAAAACAAAAAAAGAAAAAACAGGTCTTCACTGTTGTAAGAAAAACATCAATACAATAAACTGTTTTCTACTAACTGATTATTAGTTTTTCAATCCTCTAAATTCTCTTTTTTTTCTATAAAAAAATAATCCAGACTTTTATATTAGAGTTTTGTTTTTAATGAATACAATTAATCTTAACCAAATATTGAAAAAGGTTATTTTATTTTATTATTATGTTTTATGTGGTGAAGTTTTATATGGAGGATAAAATAAAAAATAGATCGAAATATGACTTTATTGTACTGAAAAGAAAAATAAAGACAAAGAAAAGTTAAAAAAAAAATTTACAAAGTGAACCAAATATTCTTAAATAATCTACATTTCCATTTCCCTCATTAAAATGGGCAAACTAAAATTTAACTAAAGATTTATTTTTTCTCAAAAATTATCAATTTTCTATTTTTTTTTATTGATTCTCGAGCTAACTTTTTTTTTAATGTGAAACGTAATAAATTAAGTGTTTTAGTAAGATTTTGTTTTGTTTTTAAGTTTTTATCTCTTTCACCATTTGGTATTATAATTTTTCTTCTTATATCTTCTTTACGTTATAATTATGAGTTTTACGTTATCTTCAAAATATTGTATGGAAAATGTGAAAAAGTTAATGTTATAATTATGAGTTTTACGTTATCTTCAAAATATTGTATGGAAAATGTGAAAAAGTTAATTTAGCATTATTGGATCGTAAGTATATTAGTTATTGATATTAGAGAAAAAGTAAGAAAAATGCTTGGGTAATCTACTTGTTGATACCAATTATTATAAATCACCGATTATTATAAATGTATAAATGTTTAACACAAGGTGTAAATTGAATTTTAGGAGAGTGAATGATTAATTTAGAATCATTAGTACTTTAAAAGAAAATCAGGTTTTACTTACTAGTTATTTTTTATGTTTTTTAATTTTTCCTAATTATTTATATGAATTCAAATTAATTACTAGTTGAAGGATAGGAGAAAAATACTATCACTAATAATTACACTATTAATTCATTAAATATTTACTTATATAATTATCTTAAGTAGATTCATTAATTTTCAAACTTTATAATAAAGTCTTATAAAGATAAGAAAATATACTCCATAATGTAAATTCTTAATCTCTACAAGACATTCTAAATCACTTATAAAATTTTATAATAAGCAACCCTTATAAAATTTTATAATAAGCAACCCTTTTTGATAATTCTAATCAAGATCAATATAACACATAAAGATTATTGAACAAGATCACTTAGACCAATTTCACCTCATAACATGTGAAAAACAAGATATGATGTTTTTCAATTAAGGATAGTCAATATATAATCTTAATGTCATTAATTATACTGGATAACTTCAATAAGTATTTCCCTTATCAAGCAAAACTTTCTCACAAAATATTTTGTAAATTATAAACTTGAAAAATTTAAGTGAATTCATCTTTTAAAATAGTGAGGAAGATTGTCTTGAACATGTTCGTCAATAGTTCAAAAAGGTTCTAGGCAAATATTGTCGACTCCAAAACTAATTCTTCCTATCTCTAGTCATACTACAAAGTTTTGTACTAAGAACATAAAACTTAATAACAAGTCATTGGATGACAATCATCAACATTAAAAACATTTAATGCCTGAATTTTAAAAGTTAGAGATAATCTTACAAGAGATTCAATGGAAAGTGAGATAAAGTTAGAAATATCTACAAAATCTCTTAAAGAAAGAAAATATTTGACATTATTATGTTTGCTTCTGAGTTCTTGGACATTTTTTATTGTTGAATTATTGTCACAAAAAATGAAAGTAGCTCCTTCTTGCTTAAACCAATAAATTCAAGAATTATTCATAGTTATACAACTAGTTATTGCCATAAAATCAACTTTTGTAATAGATAAAGCTACAATGTGTTTGCTTCTTTGATGACCTTAAATTTGCATAAGTTTCCAACATAAAAAATAACTAGACGTGTTCTTTTTATCATTAGGATCTCTAACACTCAAGCTAATAAATTTTAAATGTTCATCTTTCTTATAGAATATTGATGAGTCATTATTTTTTCTTATTTACTTATCTTTATGTACCTATCTATTTTGATTAGTAATTTGTGCTTAACTACCTATTGTTTTTTTAATTTCACTGTTTGTGCTTCATTTACCAAAAATTCGTAATTTTATTTAATTCAAATTTTTGAGCTAATTTTATTATTATTTTCAGGACAACTTAAGAATTTTATTGGGCTTGGAAATTAGTTCTGAAATTGAAGAGGAGTTGTCACATTATCAATTTTTATTTTCAGATTTTATTTTTAATTTTTATTCGTTGGACCATAATTGAAAGATTTGGGCTCATTAGGTTTAGTGTTGAGGACTAACCTAAGTATAGCCGTTAGATGAGTTCTTTACTCTCTACTTTTAGGATTCAGTTCGTTCTCTCTCTATGGGAAAACTGATTCTGCATTTATTTTCATTTTTCTGGAATTACGTTATATTTCTATTTCAATTCAATTTTGTTTCCTATTTTAATTCCATTTTGTGTTTAATCTTCGTTTGCTTTTATTCGAATTTAATGGAAGACTAATTTATAAGGTTACCCTTTTGATTCATATTATAATGAAGCTTTGAGGTTGCTGTGAGTTATTTTTGCTCTCTTCATCTCTTAAATGATGAAGTAAGCCCCAACGACATTAATCAAAGAATAAAGAGGACAAAGAGTCAGAGGGAGAATTAAAAGCTTTCTAGAAGATTAGGCCCATCTCATCCTATTTGGGCTTTTAATCAGCTGCTCGAGCCCAAATACAAATATGAAGAAATCCCTTTGGAGAAAATAGAGTATTAAGGAGAAGTCTTCTAATTTGTATAAATTGTTTAGAATAGTTGAGAATAATTTGGGCTTTGTATTTGGGCCAAGTAGAATAAATTTGGGCCTTGTACTTTTGGGCCATGTAGTGTAAGTTTGAGCCTTGAGGTCCATAAATAATGTTGGGCTTGTCACCACCTTGTGAGAGCTTTGGAGTGCAAGCTAGGTTTGGGAAGCTTGTCATAAAAGCTAGGGTTAGAAGCATGTCTTATAAGTTAGGGTTAGAAGCTTGTCTTATAAGCTAGGGTTAGAAGTTTGTCTTATAAGGTAGGATTTCTAGACCTAGCTTCTCTCATACCCTACCTAGATAGCTTGCATGGGAAGCTAAGTAGCTCATCTTTTCTTCTATAAATAAGAGGTTTAAGAACCTCTAATGTAGACTTGATTTGAGTAATGAAATGCTGCCAAATTTTCAGTACATTGCCTTAAGTTTCACATTAAGTTTCTTCTCCTAGAAGCTAGAAGCTCTCTCTTGAAGGTTGGCCTAACCTCCTTCAAGGTTTTCACTATCTTCTTCACCAAAATCGTATCAAATTTCCCTTGCACGCTTCTTTCCATGGTGAATTCCTCCTCATCCATTGCTTCCGCATCATGAGGAGCTCCTTCCATCCAATGTGTTCGGTGCAAATGGCTTGAACATACTCTCCATCCATTGGAGCGTGAGCTACAAGCTAAAGCGCCAATGAGCCTCTCCATCATTAACTCTTCATCAATTTATTTTTGTGCTTAATGCTTTTACTAGTCTATGCTTAATGTTTCAGTTAATATGAATTTTGTGTCTCTGTTCATGTTTAATGGTGTGAGTCACAGGTTGTTGGGAAGAAATGAATGATGTATGTGAATGCTTAATTTGCATAAAGAAAACTTATGTTAATTATCGCTCAGTTAATTAATTCAGGTTGGAATTATAGTTCAATAAGTTAAGCATGAATTTTTGTATCATGTAATAAGCCAATTGCAATCTAATCAAGAGGGTAATTTAAATTAGCCTTCGATTAAATTCGAATAAAGCAAACAGAGATTAAACACAAAACAGAATTAAAATAGGAAACAAACTTGAATTGAAATAGAAACAGAACGTAATTAAAGAGAAAAAACATAAATACAGAATCAGAATCAGTTTTCCTAGAGAGAGAGAACGAACTGAATCCCAAAAGTAGAGAGTAAAGAACTCCTCTGGCTTCACCTTCTTTAATAGGCGGCTATACTTGGTGAGTCCTCAACACTAAACCTAATGGGCCTAAATCTTTCAATTCTGGTCCAACAAATAAAAACTGAAAATAAAAACTGATAGTGTGACAATCTTCAATTTCAGAATTAATTTCTAAGTCCAATAAAATTCCAAAGCTGCCCTGAAAATAATAATAAAATTAGCTCAAAAAAATTGAATTAAATAAAATTATGAATTTATGGTAAATGAAACACAAACAGTGAATTTGAGAAAATAATAGGCAGTTAAACACAAATCACTAATCAAAATAAGTACAGAAAGACAAGTAAATAAGGAAAAAATAATGACTCATCAAATATATCATAGTCAACTGTACCTAAAAGGTTTTTAATAATGCATTTTGCGGTCAAGAGATACTTCTCAATTTGGACTTCTCTATAAACCTTTTGATAAGGTTTACAACATGCATTATATCATGTCTAGTTGCAGTTAAATACACCAAGCTTCCCATTATTTGCTTGAAGAATATGAAATCAACATTATCTCCTTTTAAACCTTTCATAAATTGAGAGTTCTTCTCTATTGGTTGTAGTAATTCACTTGATTAGTATAACATCTTTAATAGTTTGTTTGAGAGACAACTGAATGTAGTTTAAGAGTTAAGGTGAACCAATAATATAAAGATTTGTTGTGTAGTGTTCTTCTCTTTGTGTTAGATACTTCTGCATGATTGTTGTTGTCTTTTGCAATTTGAATCTTGACTCCATTCAACTCTTTCTTTTGGAGGCAATTGTTCTTACACTTTGAACTTAAGAAAGATTTTCATTAACATGCTCTAATAATGATAATGACCATGAAAGCAAAGAAGTGGATGTTGTATAAATGTTCACTAGTCATCACTTAAAAGTTGTAAGTGTTGCTCACTTTGTTTTCTTTTTTTTTAACTACTTTATTAGTCATAAATGAGCCTTTAAATGTGCTAAAGAATAACATAAAAAACTGTAATTATAACATTATTCAAGTGTGACACATAAGGTAATCTCTCCCTTGAATGCTCCACACTTTTTTCTTTGCTTCTCACATTCTTTGCCTCATTTTCTTTTTATATTTTTTTGTCACCCTGTCATTCAAGTGAGTTATTTTCTATTTTTACTTATTTGTCAGTAAAATTGCTTTATAGGTTCCAAATAGTGCACAAAAAGGATTCTATAATCTTTTAAGAATAAAGGTTTTTCTTTTTATAGTGAATCATGTCCATAACTCATTAAAAAGATATGATACATGTTTCTTGCTTTAACGATATGTTGGATAATGAAAAAGTTAGGTTGAACCCATTACCTTCACAACAAGATGTGTTTGGAGATTTTCTCAAATTATTGTCAAAATCTAATAAAACCTTAGCTTCAACAAAGGGATTGATAATTTGTTGTGCAAAAGATAAGACACTTGAGCTTTACATTTGTAACCCAACTACAAAAGTCTAGGTTGCCAATTCTTTTATCCATCCATGTTGAAAAAAATATCGATGTGCATGTCATAATCATGTTGCTGGAATGTTATGATGACTTTGATGATTACATGGTGGTTCATTTGAAAACCCCACCTGATTGGTCTTCAGATTATGCAAGTAAAATTTTGAAGCCTCAGAAAGGATTGTGGAAACCAATGGGAAAGGACTTCTTTGCAAGTGACAAAAATATGAAGTTTAACATGCCTTTGCATGACAATGGAGTCATCACTTCATTACGGATTGTGACTCTTACATCACCAGAGACAGCCTTTATTTTGAATCTTATATAATGTCATACAATCTCTAGAATTACACCTTCATTCAAGCTGTCCAAAAGTGCTAGAGACAACGCAAGTTATGAAAAATGTGACTTGGGCATTTTCAACTGGAGTAAGGTGTCAATGACAAGTTCCTCTATTTGTTTTATGAAAGTTAAAAAATCTACTTTTAAAATTTGGATTCCAAGAGATTATAAAATCAGTAGGTGGAGGAGAATTATGACAGCAAGAGACGAGTTTGATGAAAGAACACTGTAAAATCAAAGAGTTTACAATTATGAATGGTAAACTTCTAATTTTTGTGACAAAAAAATATATGCATAGTTGTGGCTTGACCGATAAAAACTATATGAAGATTAAGAAAATATGTAAACAGAAATATAAATATGTTTCTTTTACCTTATATATAGATAGTCTTCGTCTGTATAGACCTCTAAAACTACAATTTTGTCTTGCTAGGATTCTTGTTTGAATGTTTAGAAAAAAATATGTAACTCATTTATTTATTTTTATAAAAAACGATTATTCAATCGTGTAAGAGACTCTAGAAATATGATAAGACTTACCATGCATACATACTTAAATGTCTACAAAATTAGGTTACAAATCATTACACTATATTATTGGCCAATATTAAATTAAGGATATAACAAAAAGGACGAAGAATCATACTTGAACATTTTGGTGAAAAAAAATAATGAACAATGCACTTTCACAAAAGGAGAATAATGATACACAATCCACCGGAAAAGAGAAAGAAAATATAAGTACCTTTTGTACAAAGAGATATTGTGCAATTCTTTTATTGTGCAATCCTAAAAGAAGAAGCCTCCAAAAATAGAAAAAGTGAAGATAGGTCTTACGGTTGATTTGAAGTGTAGAATAGATTATAAAAGAGACTCATTGTGATTATGGCATATACAAACTATGGCACAAAACACACAAAGTCAAGTGAAAAGAATGAGAAAGCAAAGTTGCACTACATTTAAATGCCTGAACAATCAGAGGGTACTTTTCCTGATTAGAAAATGAAGTCCTACAGTGCAGATTTTGAAAGAAATCAAATGAATGTTGTTTTGATTGGAGAATCAATACCCCATGTTATAGGCAATACTAGAATAAAGCGTTGGGTTGCTTTTGGAGGTAAATGAAGGAACATTGTTGGATCGTGGGGAACATTGATGGCATAAAGAGTATGGTTAAAAATGTAATAAATAGTTAGTTGTTATTCATTAAAAATCCAAATGATTAAAGAAAAAAAATGCAGAAAAACAAAATAATCAAATAGAGATATATTCGTCATTTACATATTTAATATAAAACTAATTATACAAAATTAACACTTATTATGATATTTTTAATATACTATTTCTGCATACAAATATTATTGAAGAATAAATACTTTATATCTTTTTAATTTATACTTAATTTTTATATTAGTTATAAATTCTTGATTTATAAAATAAATAATTACTATTTTAAAAGTTACCCTTAATCATAATAATTGAAAATAATACCCTAAATTAAGTATAAAGATATTTTTCAAATATTTTGAGAGGATTGGAAATTATTATCTTATTTATTTAATGTTATTATCTTAAAAGAAGTTAGAGTAAATATATGCACCATTATTGTCAATACCCAATTTTCTTCCGTTAAATAAATAATTAAAATTAAAAAGTATAAAAATAACTTGATGATTTGGTTACGTGAGCTATGCTATCTTCAAGATTATTTAAAATTGTTCGAGATTCAACAAGACGTAAAAAATGAGTGAAAAAAAATAGATAATGATATATTTTAAAACAACTCTCTTTTAAAAATAAAAGAAAAGAAAAGAATTAAAAAAAAATAAAAGAATTAGAAAAAAATACAATTTAAAAATAAAAAAAAAATTCCTCAACTCTCCGTAACTTCCCAAAAAAAAATAAAGATAATAATAATAAAAAAGAAAAAGAATCAGTCAATTTAAAACTGTTCTGAATCATCCATGTTATCCATCTCACAATAATAAAAAAATACTAATAAAAATAAAATATGACCGCTTTCGAATTGTTTCATCTCACATTCATCTACACTTCATCTTTAATAATAATAAAAATGAAAAAAGGGAAAGATTAAATCTTTCAAAACTGCTCTGAACTACTTTCAGAATAAAAATAAATAAAAAAAAAGAAAAGAATTCACTTAGATGGTAATTGCTTTTATGTTAAAAAGATCTACTCATCACTTACAAGAGGAGAAAAATAGAAGAAAAAGAGAAGAAGACCACTCACTGGATGAAACAAAAAACATTTAGAAAGGAGGCTATTGTTCTTGAAAAATCAGTACAGGTATGATATGTAAATGTTGAATTTTTATATGGGTTTCAAAGATTGAAAATTGTAAGTCCCGCATTTTTGTCGTGAAGTTTTTTTATTTTCTTTATCAGGTTTAATTTCATAAATAAATATAAAATTATAAAGATAAAGAAATAAAAATGTTATTTTTTACTCCTCATAGCATCTCTTATTTTACATAGTCATAAATTCAAAACTGACATTCTGAATTTTAAAAATAATTAAAAATTCACAACCACCTTCCCCCTTCTCTATGCAAGAGTCAAGAACCTAAGTCACTTAACTCCAGCGTTACCTTCCTCCATCTCCCACTCCACCAAAGTGAAACCGTTGAAACCATTTCCATAACCACATAATGCCCTTAACCACCAAGCCACTTGTCACTAAAAAATCATCGCCGGTGTCCATCGGACCTCCATAGTCACTCCGTTCAACACCCAAAACAGTCCCCAAACACATTCAAAATAGTCCCAAAACTACACCAAGCACCTCCGCCGCACCTTTCTTCTTCCTTGTTTTCGGTCGCGCCACAGCTCCCAAACAATCAAACCCAAGCCATCACGAGCTCCACCCTAGCCACCTCGTTTCCGCATGAACGTTCTCGTCGCGCCTCCACCATGCCGTCGTCGAACCGCCGTCGCGCTTCCCTGCACCTTCACCGTTGCTCCCTCTTCGCCGCCAAGCATTGCTGTCGCAGGGTCTACCTTGAGTAGACCTAACGTAGATGTGAAAAAAAGTTGCCTGGAGGTGACTAGGGTTTAGGAGTTCAACTTCTTTGTTTGCACCTTTAACCTTCATAGTTGCACTCTCACTTTTGTATTCTGACATCTTTACCCTAATCTAGTTTTGAAAAAATAGACTATATTCATTGGAAAACTTTGCTTTGACAACCACACCTGGCATACAACCAAATGCCAACTGCTGAAATTGTATATGTGGCTAAGGGTAAAATGGAACTTTTTTTAAGGACATTTAAGGTATTTTGTTATGAAATGGCATAATTGGATTTTAAGTATCTAAATTTAGAATTTGAAACGTCATAGGAGTCCAGTGCACCCATTTGCATAAGAGAGATTTTGTGTGATTGGATTTTAAGTATCTAAATTTAGAATTTGAAACATCATAAGAGTCCAGTGCACCCATTTGCATAAGGGAGATTTTGTGTGATTGGATTTTAAGTATCTAAATTTAGAATTTGAAACGTCATAAGAGTCCAGTGCACCCATTTGCATAAGAGAGATTTCGTGTGGCAGTGGTTGTAGTGGCGAGCGACGGTGGGAGACCATCAATGCGATGGCGACAACGGTGGGAGCGGTAGCGGCAGTGGGAACGGTGGCGGCGGCGGGAGCGGTGGCGGCGGTGGTGGCAGCGGCGACAACAGTGACGAGATTAAAGAGATTTGAGATTCAAACTCATTGTTTTTCAACTCTTCGATGAAATATGTTGGGTAACTTTCTAGATAAAATCCCAAATATGTAAATCCTAAAACTGATTTTCATTGCCACGTTAGCCACATAAGGTTGTAAAGTGGATATGTAGCAGGTGTGGTTGTCAAAGTATAATTACTCATATTCATTAACCTCTTAACACTTTTATTTTGATTTATACACCACTACCATTTTTTTATATAATAATTCACCTTATTTTCTTTTTGACTTAAATTTTATTTCTTTTGATTTTCTTTTATTTATCTTTAAAAAAATATATTAATTAATAATAAATAAATAAATAAAAAATAAAGTTGGAAAATGAAATCTCGCGATACGCATCACTTGAGATTTTTCTTTTAAAAGTAATAACAATAAATAAATTAATAAAAATAAATTTTGAATGAATTCCTAAATGGTTGTCGAGTCATAGGATTTAATTTGAAAGATTTTAATTTCTTTTTAGATTTTTAAATAAATTTTGAATTCCTAAATGACTATGGAATTTAATTTAAAAGATTTTAATTTTTTTTAGATTTTTAAATAAATTTTTGAATTCCTAAATAATCGTTCCCGTTATGAGATTTAATTAGAGCATCATGAAATTTAATTAGAAAGATTTTAATTTTTGTTTAGATTATCAAAGAGGTTGTATGATATCCAAAATAAATTTTTGATTTTAAAAATACATAAATAACATATAAATTTCAAAAATATCAAACCTCTTAAAAATAATAATAAAGTAATAAAAATATAAAATTTTCAAAACTAAAAAACATTAAACCCGTCAACAACCAAATTTTATCCAAAGAATACCTAGTATAAGGTCAGACCTTGTTGGGTTCTTTCCTAAAATAAAAGAATATTTTTCTGTTTTTATTTGTATTTTTGTCATTTTTTTCTTTAGAAAAATAAACATTTTACAAAATCACACTTATTTTACTCGTTTAATTAAAGGTACCATCTTAGGACGGATGTTGTGGAGTGCCAATACCTTCATGTAACCGACTCTTGTATCCAAAATCTGGTTTTCATAGACTTACTTTATCAATTTTTTGATTTTTTTCATAATTTTCCATAATAAACTGGTAACGACTCCTTTTTTTAAATTTTATTTTTAAATTATTTTAATTTTCTTTTTTGAATATCGTGACCTGGTTGCGACAATTATCGATGACTATGATTGAAGATAATTTAGAAATTGTAATTATTTTGTATAAAGTAAAATATATGAATAAAGCTCTAACATCTTTAATCACGGTTAAATTGGAATATAAAAAAAGTTATAAATTATTTAAAGAAATTATTTTGTATATAAACAGTATAATATTTTAAAAGTATTACAAAAATAATAGATATTATTTTGTAAAAATAATTTTATATTATATAAGTAAATGATCTTTATAAAAATTCTACTTTATCACCTATAAAAAATATCCTTTTAATTTTTTAAAAAACAGGAAAATAACAAAAAGGGGTTCAATAGTAATTTAATTTTTAAAACTTTTCAGAAATATCATTTGGATGGTTCGTTATTTTTATACTACTATCACCTTAATGTGATTATGATTTAGGATTTTACATTAACACTGATTAAAATTTTGGATATTGAACTTTTTTCTTTGTAAGTTTCTATAAACTAAAATTTTAGTATTTGAATCTTCGACGACGGTATAATAAACAAAGTATGATATTACACGATGCCATATCGTGTGAAGTCTTAACAAGGTCAAATTTTGTTTATCATATTCTCAAATAACAAGATTGTGTGAATGACAAGATTGTGTGAAGATCAAAGAATAATATTTTATATAAATAAAATAAAAAAAATAACTTTTAGATACAAAAGATATAAATATAGAGTATATTAAGAAAATCACTATCATATTTAAACCTTAAATTATACTGAAAAAAAAGTTAATATATGAAATTTCTATAAATTAATTTTAACTTAGATAGATTATTATGTTTTATTTATTTCACCCTTTATTTGTTTAGAAATTTTCATAATCAAATTTTTAACAAAGATGATAAATGAATTTGTTCCGGTTTAATAAATTTTTTTAAAAAACGGATATAAAATATATTTAATATTTAATTTTTTAAATTAAAGTAAGTGAATGAAGATAATAATTTTTTCAATTTAAATTATTAAAATATATTTAATTTATTAGATATTTTTGCAAATTTTATATTTATTTTTTAATTTTTTATTTATAAATAATTTTTTGACTCTATTATATAATTATTTAATAATTGTTCTTTGATATTTATATAATTATAATCTTTTTAATCTTATATATACAAAATTGTATATATTTTTTTGGATTTTTGAATAATCAAATTTTTTTTATTGGAGATTGTTTTAAAGTCTTTTCGTATAGAGATTGGATTTGTGATGATTCTTAGATCTAGAGAGTGATTTTAATAAAAAAGTATAAATAATGACTATAAATATAAAAAAAAATAGTTATAAATATAAATCATTAAGTAGTCATTTATTATTAAATGTTTTTACTTAAAAATACCATTCAAGTAATTTTAACTAAATATTTTTAATTGTAAAAAAATAAATTAAATTATAAAAATTAACTTAATTATTAGAATTTGTTAGTAACTAAATATATATATATATATATATATATATATATATATATATGTATATATCGGAGTTTTGTGAGGGTATTTGTGGTCTAAGAGAAATTGACGAGGAGACTTTATTTTCTAAAAGAGTATTGTTTGATTTTTGTGACCCCAGTGGGGGGCCATATTGTTTTTTGGACGCAGACTTTCCACTCATTCTGAGGCCTGTAGAAATTCTCTGGTCAGAAAATCTGGAAGACAGTTTTTCTCTCCTTTAATATGTTCAATTTCAAAATCGAAACAAGATAATAATGCTTGCCATCTGGCAAAAATATGCTTTGAAACCAAATTTTGAACATCTTTTGTTAAAACACTTGGTGCGGCTTTACAATCAGTTCTAATCAAAAACTTTTTATTGAATAAATCATCTTGAAATTTTTGTAAACATAAAACTATTGAAAGAATTTCTTTTTTAATGGTAGAATATTTTTGTTGTGATGCATGTCAGATTCCAGAATGATATCTGACAATTTGTTCTTTTGAATCATGAGAAATCTTTTGCTTTAAAATCCCCCCATATCCTAATTCTGAAGAATCGGTTTCAACTATTAGGAAGGCTGAAGGGTCTGGAATACCTAAACATGGCAATTTTTTTACTAATTTTTTAATCCGTTTTATGGCTGAGGTCATGTTTTCATTTCATGGTGGTGGATTTTTTCTAAGTCTGGAATATAATGGTGCACAAATAATTCTAATGTTTGGAATAAAGTCTGCTATATAGTTTACACGTCCTAAGAATCTTTGTAATTGTTATTTTTTGAAAAGATTAATACATCATCCAAATATACAATAGAGAATTTCTTGTATGGATAAAATATATCATTCATAATGTTTTGAAACTCACTAGGAGCATTTTTTAGTCCTTGGGGCATTACATTCCATTCGTAATGTCCAAAGGGTACTACAAAAGCAGTTTTATACTTATCTTCTTCTTTTACTGATATTTGATAATATCCTGACTTCATATCAAATTTTGAGAATATTGTCGCATCATGAATTCTTTTTATTAGATCAATTTTATTTGGTAATGGGTATCTGATCCACTTTAATACTTTATTTAATGGTTTATAGTTTATTACTAACCTTGGAGCTCCTCTCTCTATTTCTGAGGCCTTCATAACATAAAATCCTGAACAACTCCAGGGTGATTTTGATGGTCTTATTAATCCTTTGTCTAAATATTCTTGTATTTCTTTTTTACAATATTCTAGATATTCTTGATTCATCTGTATGGGTCTGGCTTTAGTAGGTATTTGTTTTTCATCAAAATTATCTATGTAAGGTAATGCAACTGTATATTTTTTCCTATGCCAAAAAGCAGTAGGGTTTGTCTCACAAATTTCTTTCTCTATCTTTACTTCATATTCTTTTATGACGGTCTGAATATTATGATTTTTAAGTTGTTCTTCTATTCTTTTAAACTTATTTCTTTATTTAATAGATTTATTTGTTTTCTTTTTTCCTCTATGTGTGATATTGAAGATTCTTTTAATAAATTTAACTCTCTAGTTCTATGAGATTTTATGAATTCAAAACATATTTCTTTGCCCATGGTATTTGTTATTAATCCTTTTTCAGTAACCTGGAAAAGATATAATAATGTTAAGAATGGGGTTCCTAATATCATACAAGCATTCATGTTTTTTTATTAATACAAAGGAGGTATTATAACATATTTTGCCTTTACAAATTTTTGCATTAGAAAGTTTATATTGGATATTCATTTTAGAACCATTTGCACTGGTTACTTTCTCTAATGTTTTCTCATAATATTGTGTTGGTATTAATCCTTCTTGTATACAGTTTACATCTGCTCCTGAGTCTATTAATGCTATAGTAGTAAATATTTCTCCTTTTATTACTAATTTTACCTCAGTATGCCATTTATGAGTAGTGATCAGACCTAATAAGTTTATATAATTGTTATTTGAAGTTTCTGCCTCATCATTAGAGGGTTCTAACTCTATTTTGTGTTGGTTTCTTATTATATCTTTTCCTTCTAATTCTAATAATCTATATTCTAATGAAATATTATTTTCTTTTAATAGTTGTATTTCTTGCTCGAGATTTTTTATTTCTTCTTGTAAGTCTTTTATAGTTATATTTTGATTAGGAACTTTAAACCTTTTATAAATATCTTTCATATTAATGGGTTCTATCTGTTCTCTTACTTCTTCACTTTTTATGATTAAATTATTTAATTGTGATAAAAATTCATCTTTTAATGGTGAGTCTTCTAATTTATCTATGATAGATATTAATGTATTTGTTTGGTCTTTGTTTAATATATTTATGTTTTTATCACTAATACAATTTTTACAGCTACATAATCCTGGACCTAAGCAATAATCTTCTTCATTTTCTTTTGAGTATTTAGTACTATTATCTAATTCTATTTGTTCTACCTCTAGTCCACTTTCTTCTTCTTCTGAAGTATTATCAACTTCTTTAGATTCTGAATTTATAAGAATATTTAATAAATTTTTCTTTAATTCTTCATCTTCTATTTGATTTATTTTCTTAGCTACTTTACAACTATTTGCATAATGACCTTGTCTACCACATTTCCAACAAACATTATCTTTTTTCTTAAGTTTTTTATATTTGGGTTTTCTACTTGGTGTCAACACCCAATTTCGTCCAGATGGATGAATCTAATTTAAAAAAAAAATACAAGGAGGAGAAAGTTTCTAACAAAAAAAAAATAATTGAGTTTTATTTTATTTATTATTGTTTTTTTTTCTTTCTCTTTAGCATTAAAAAAAAATCATTTTAGTTTGAATTTAAGATTTTATGTTTTTAAATCTAGATAAGTATTTACTCTTCTTTTATTTTTATTTTTATTTGGTTTAATTTCTCATTTTAAGAAGACAAAAAAAATGCAAAAATATATTTTTATTATATTTTTATCTTTCTTAAAACTATACATATATTCAATTTCATGTAAGATAATAGCAAAAGACAAAAAATTTTTGATTCAGAGGCTTCCGTATCTAATACTCCATCACCCTCAGCACATGTCTCCAAATTTTCCAGTTTTTCTCACAACTGAATAAGGTGGCGCCTTCCCTGTGTAGCCAGCCTCCTTCTAGATAAGTCACTTTGCAT
>Ga0209700_102680_pt1 | contig 35567 bp, 20 predicted proteins | sample SiratroredBW_FD_187528 | JGI IMG/M metagenome (GOLD analysis project Ga0209700, IMG submission 187528) | Root nodule microbial communities of legume samples collected from California, USA - Siratro red BW (SPAdes) (version 2) | ecosystem: Host-associated > Plants > Roots > Nodule | place: USA...
TTGTCTACCAAAATCAACTACAACCCTACGTAAACAACAACAAATTCACATTAACATGTCCTTAATATAATACTAATGTACTTAAAAGATTACAAATTAAAAACAACAATCAAGCTACCTGACAGACTCCTTCGCACGACCTTTGTTTGTCAGAAGCTTATACAACTTCCCAAAATCAAGACCAGCAAACCGTATGCTATAGTGAACATACAAACGAATCGGAGTAGGTATTGGACTCTCACAAGATGTTCCCACGTCAGCCACAGATCCTCCCTCATGACCCACACTATGCCCCTCTTGACCCGTGCTGAAATCTTCATGACCTACACACTATATCCCTCCTGACCCCTCGAAAATAGTACTAAGTCCTGACACATGGTAGGCTCCTCTTGAACCGTAGTAGGTTCATCGTCGTACATATAGGGTTCAGGCTCCCCCATATAGGGTTCAGGCTCCCCCATACTGGGTCCAGCCTCCCCCATACTGGGTCCCTCCCTCCAGTAATTCATCATTTGCTCTCTCAACAAACGCATTTCTTCCTCAATGGAACCAATGCACGCATAATTCATGTTTATTTTTTCTCTGCATTCAACTTGTTGTGCCATGATCCCCTCCCAGTCGTGTGAGTATGGTATGTTTCCAGCCTCACTCTGTGCTGACCCTCCACCACGTACACACTGAAGTGCTTCCCGCACTATGTCCAAACCCGCCTCCTCATCTGTCACCGCCCAGTCTAAAACAACCTACAATATCCAATGGAAGTTTGTTAGGTAACCATTTGATGCTAACAATAATAATATAACAGAATACATACACACCTCATTATATGAAAAAGCATTTTCAATTCTTGAAGACCTCATTGACATAGAAGGCCATTCCAAAAATCGTGGGAATGAACTCAGAGTACCCATCCCCACGTGTTGAACAACCCACAACTATTGAAAAAAACAAACTACATCAAACTTTAATTTCAATGAACAAAAATTAAACTGCAATGACATTACCAACCACCATAAACCCATATTTTACACTAACCTATAAAACTGCAACACATCCGCACAAGTATAGCCCGTGAGCATTCCTTTGCTGATGAAAACTGTAAGAACATCTATCTAAACTACTAATTAACATAGAAATGACCGCCCCACCCCAATTATATACATTAAGGTCCTCCAAACTATCTAACAAATTAAATGGATATGTAGAAACAGTCCTAGAAGTTCTAGGAAAATAGAATACAACAAAAGCAAGCAATATGTAAAGCCTACAAAAGTCGTCTACATGTTTTTTAACATTTATTTTTCTATCATTCAATTTCTCTAAAATACCAAGTACGGTAATGTCCTGACCATTGAACAAATTTGTTACCAAACCTACATTATTATCATCCAAACTAACCTCTTCACCAGTTATCCCCAAGCCTAAACCCATACAGACATCTAAACCAGACAGCGGAAGTAGAAACTCCCTTATTCTAAAACTTTGCTCATTTGGAGACCAACGATTCACCAACTCCCTCAACAAAGGACACGAAATGTTAATTGGTTCTGCCATGCGAACAAGCCATTTAAATGGAGTTTTCTCCAACTTTGCCCTTTGGAAATCATGCATCTTTTTGTTCACCTCAACTATTACATCACTGTCCACTTTGTGGAAAACTCTAATCTGCTATAAAGGGTAAAACAAAAGTAATTATGTCAACTACTTACATTTTTTAATAAAAAAACTATAATTAAGAAATAACACATTTACCTTTAATTCGTTGACATCAACGTTGGACCGTCTACCATCAGACCTTCTACCAGCCATAACTTGGTTCCAACAAACCTGTTAATTAAAACAACAAACTTAATTAAACTTATTTGTTCAATAACCTGTGTGTACAAAAGTTCATGTATATAATCATTGACGTATTCTTTTACATTTAACAAAATAACCAATACCATTAACACCATTGACAGTTCAGAACTGTTTAACCCTCTATACTTAAGTGTCTAACTGTCTGCAAGTTTCTGACCATAAATCACAAGGGTAGCAATTATGTGCCAAACTCACCTCCATACTTGAAATACTATCAGTTTTCCAAATACAGTCTTGAACCCACTGTACTTATTGACTGCCCATCACAACAATGTATACGTAAATAACACAATACAAACACAACCGCAAATTAACAACTCACACTACACGAAGACAGACAAAAATCTGTGGTGGAAGGTGACGGCGACGAGAAGAAGCTGTGTGAGGGAAAACCAAAAAAGGGAACCTGTGGGTGGCTGCGGCGTGGCTGCGACACTCAATGGAGGAAGGCCGTTGGGAGGGATGAAGGGCGATGGTGACGAGAAGCTGTACGAGGGAAAACCAAAGAAGGAAACCTGTGGGTGGATGCGGCGCTCAACGGAGGAAACCTGTGGGTGGCTGCGACGCTCAACGGAGGGAAGGTCGTTGGGACGGGTGGAGGGCGACGGCGACGAGAAGCTGTGTGAGGGAAACTAAAACCCTACGGGTGGCTGTGGCGCTCAAATGTGGCTGTGGCGCTCAAATGAAACTCAACCCTAAATTTTACCCCAATGCCACGCTGGACCAAATTTGCCACGCAGGAACTAATTGACCACGTCACTGCCACGTAGAGTTGTAAGTGGTTGTAATGCGACATAAGGTTGTTAACGTATAAGCACTCTAAAAGTAATATTTACTATGGGTAGTTAATGTGAAGGGTTTAACAGTCAAGGAACATAAGAATGTGGAAATTAAACTCATAAGAAGGATTATAATTATGATAGCATGTGCAATATTGAGATCTAATTTTAAGTTGGATGAAATGCAAGTATTACCATATTTTTCCCATCTAAGGATCTTGGAAGCATTGTATTTTCCCATTTGATGAGAGAGATTGTAGGAGTAATAAAATAAAGGTTTAAGGGTAGAACATAATTGTTGTTGTAAGTGATATCAATTGTCTCGTAGCAGAAGTCAGTTAGACCAAGTCACAATTAAATTGTAATGTTTAGGTTGTTACGTTCTTAAATAAAAAGAATTGTGTTCTAACTATAAATTATATTGACTTAATGGTAAATGCTCGATCCAACAATTGATATTAGAGCTCAAGTAACAATTTCAATTTTTAGCAAAACAATTGTTAAGATAAAACTTGTTACAAATGATATCAATTGTCTTGTGTTGGAGACCAAATTGACTAAATCATAATTGAATCGCTTGGACTATTTTATTCTTTAAGTAGATAAGTAGAGAGAGTTGTCATGTGATTATTATTTATAACTAATAACCTAATAATAAAGACTCAATCCAATAATTAAGAATTGCAAGTATTTAAATGCTATTGATTTAAGATTAATAAAGCATTGCCAAATAAATTAAGAAAACCAAATACTACATAAAGCATATAGAGATTCAGCTTAGAAACCAGAAGTTACTAAAATTACCCCAAAAGTAATCTAGACCAAGTTTTGAAAATCTTGAGAACATATTCCACATTCCTTTATCATTATCAAATTTAAAATGCGTATAGGTTCTATTACCTATCAAAATTCTTATCCATATCATACTTACATAACTTGTTTCAGCATAAAGCTTTTGTTAAACCATGTGGTCGAATCTGACCTTATTTTAAAAGTGATTGTTTCTATATCTAAGTTGTATATTATAATTTACCATTACAATGTATATTATTTAATTTGAATATATCAACACAATAATTTTGTATTAAAAAAATTTATACAAAGACTTAAAAAGTAAATCATAATAATAAAAAAAATAAAATACAAATTAATTTAGAGAAATAAAACAAAACTTTCACCATGGATTTAAGATTTAAATACACGACCAAAATGATAAAAGAAGAGCTAGACACATTAACATCCAAACTTTTAAATATATGTTTTATTACTCAAATGAATAAGTATGTACTTCAAATTTTCGAGAAATGGGTATCAATAAATAATCTACTCATTTATTTAAAGTTCATTTTACATCATAAAAGACTAAAATGGAAAGAATACAAAATTTCTTGAATAGGATTTTAAAAATAACTTTATAAATACTAAACCAGAAACATTTATAGAAAGAATTTGGTTAAAAGACTTTATAAATTGAATTTTCTTTTAGAAATATGGTTTGGTTAATTCTTCTTCCACCTCCATATTTTCGTCTGCACCTCCATACTACATATAAAAAATCTATTATATCCTTGGTGTAAAATTACTAAAGCCAACAATATCCTTCATCCCATATTTTATAAACCGGATGACTATAATCCGGTTTACATTTTATTTGGAAATGTAAATGGATGACACTTCATCCAGTCTACGTTTTGAAAAATTATGTAAATCGGATGAGGCGCCATCCGATTTACATTTGATTTTGAAATGTAAACCGGATGACACCTTATCCGGTTTACATATTTTTTTTTTAAAAATAAACCATATGAGGTGTCATCCGGTTTACAATTTATTTGGAAATATAAACCGGATGACACCTCATCTGGTTTATATTTTTTTTTAAAAAGTAAACCAGATAAGGTGTCATCCGATTTATATTTTATTTTAAAATGTAGACCGGATTACATTTCATTCGATTTACATTTTTTTTTAAAAGAGTAAAATCTGCTGTAAATTCTGTAACCGTAAAGGAGAGAGAGTGCCCATGAAGGTAAAGAATGTGAGAAAGATAGAGTTGTGGGAGAGCAATAAGATTGGAGGCAAAGGGAAAGAAGTATTGGAGAGAGAGGGAAAAAGAGTGTTTGAGAATGAGAAGTGCTGATTGGAGGAAGTGGTGAGTGGGGTGGGAAAGAACAATGGAATATCGGAGAAAGTGAGGGGAAGGGTGGTTGGAGGAAGGGAATTTGGTGGTGGAAAAACTTCACACCGTTCTATGATCTTCCTCTTCATTGAATCATCTCTTATCTTATCAGGTGAGCCATTTTTAAAGCATTGTGACTGAAGCATTTTTAAAGATCTATTTTGATTTTTGAAAATAATTTTTTAATTGTTTATGTAAAAGTTTTACTTTGATTTAGTTTTTTTATTATAAAATAATGTCACCTTTTGATAATTGATTTTATTTTTTTGATAAAATTAGAAATATTTATGCCCTAAATTAAGAGAAGTATCAATGATGTTTTAAATTTGAAATTTTATTTAAAATTATCAAATTTAATTTAATTAAATAAATAATTTATTGATAATACACTTTTTTCTGTTGTGATTTAGTTTTCCGAAAATTATTTGAAATTTTAAGGATTAATTAGAACAAAATTAAAATTTTAATTTGTTTATGTAAAAAAAAATTACCACTTTAAATAGATAAGTTTTAAAAGATTATGTGATGTAACTGATTAAACTCAAACTTATTAAAAAAACTATTTACAATAGCTTGTTAACTTTTAAGGATTAATTAGAATAAAATTGAAATTCTAGATATCTATTTACAAAAAAATAAAATGTAAAGGTTAATTAACTAATATATTTATAAATATGAAAAGGTTAAGGATTAATTGGAATAAAAACCAAGGCTTGTATTTATAAAAGAAATAAAGTTTAGTGATTATATCATTTGTTTTTTTCTAAAACATAATATATGCATTAACATATTAGTCACACGATATTTCCTCCAGCAGATCCTGCAAAATCAAGTCTTCAAGCTCCAAACTGACACACTGTGAGAAAATTTGAGGGTTCACCCACCCATCACGCCTTTCTAGATCACGACTTACATGGTCATCTATGGTTAGGCCAGTTTTGGATCTGAGGCACAAGGACTTGTTCATATGAGTCCACACTTGATGAAGAGTGTGACACCCTTTTGGCATTGGATGAGAGTGGGAATCAGATGATGAAAGGGGTGGGGAACAGTAGCAGTAAGACCTCCCAGAAAGTTCCAACAATGTCTCATTGATCAAATCAAACAATACATGGTGGTTGCACTGGCCACTGCCCCCATAACTGCAGAATTCAAGGTCACTCTCCATTTCCTCATAGAGTAATGGATCAACTGGGTGGTTACTTGAATGCCATGCTGAAAGGCACTCTTTACCAGTTAGTCCAGATATCTCAAGTACATATTTCACATAGTTAAACTCAGCTTTGTCTCTTATGGGGATATGAGATAGAGCAATGTCATAATTCAACTCCTTGCTTTGAATCTCCAATTTTTCAGCATTCTTTGTGCTATCTTTCACTTTAAGAGAATCCATCACAGCCTCTTGTTGCTCAATAATGTTTTCTAGTCCATTGCCGGGTTCAGTAATCAATTTTGGATCCACTGAAATCAAAGAATGTCACTCAGTATGGTGCAACTAACACTATTCAAGATTTAATATTCGGTACAAAACTGACATTTGGCAAAGGAAATATATACTAATATAGGTAAATGCATTTATATCAAATTGATATTATACAAAATTTAATGCAAGCTCGGTTTTTTTTTTCTATCTTATGGCTTATGAAAATGTATTTAACCACAACTATTTAAGAAAGCAGCATATTAAGAATCAAAGAGTTGAGTGAGATTGGCCAACCTGATTCTTCTATTGCAGTCATGTGTTCTTTTATTGGCTCAATCATCTCTTGATCATTAAAGGTGTCACCACTTTTGAAAGAACTATGTCCAAAATCATCAGTTGTCATGCCTCCCTTGCCATTAATATCACTGCTACAATCTGATCCTTGTTCAACAGTATTACTAATAGCTAGATCATTTGCATCCACACTGCCAAGTTGTTTCTGAATCAAATTTTCTACTGGTGTGTCTAATTGAAGCTGACATTTTGAATGTAAATTAAGGTCAAGCCTCTTTTTCTGATGGACAATGTTCTCTGAACTTAATTTTCCATCCCCAGAAGCTACTTTTGGCTTTGGCTCAGTTAAAGATGAAATATCAGGGAACTCCCCGTTCTGATAAGCATAGGAAAAGGATTTGAGATCAGGCAATGAAAGCATCCTTTTTAAGCGTCTCAGCATCTTCAATGGTGAATGTCCCTTTTCTGTTCTTAATTTTAGTTGCTTAAATTGGAGGTGACTTGGTTCTGCACTCAAGCCATTCTCATGGGAATGAAAATAAATTTCTAGTGGTTCTTGAAGAGACAATTTTCTTCTTATGTTGTTCCTGTGATGCTTGGCGAATGAAGGAGTAAGGACAACACTCTCATTACATCTTCCGGGATAGTATTCACCTTCTCTAACCATATTAGAATTTGTCAATTTCTTAAAAACTTCCTTCTTCACATCATTGGATATCCCATGGCCTTGAGGAACTTTGTGAATGATAGCATCCATAGCAACGCGAAGCTTTTCTTTTCTGCTTTCTCCTGTAACATGCTCTATTTTCTGTTTCAGAGTCTTAAAATGTTTGATCTCATTAGGATTTTGATCCTGAGCAGATCCTGAAGAATTAGTACCATCCCTTGTAATCATTGCTTCATTTACATTGAAACATCTTGCCCCTGATGACAAGGACCTCAGGTAAAATTTTTTTGAGGATTCAAATTGACCTGACTTTGGTGTTTTGTTTCCAAAACATAACTTTTCTTTCCCTTCTATAGCCCCAGAATTTTCTCTTTTTGATGAGGAGTCAGGTAGAGGAAATGACACAGACCTAGATAATTTCATTTTTGTGCCATACACATGTTGTTTATGGAGGTGATAGACCAAAGGAGAGACTGGATCTTGCACAAATGTTGTTAACAAGTTATCGTTCATGCTGATTGTAGACGTAGGACAGGTTGAACTTCTATGATGTCTACTCTTCTGTTTTGATATCTCTTTCCTAATAATCTCTTTTATCTTTCTCCTTAGAGAGTCTTTTGCCACCGAAGAAGATGGTGTCATCCTTTTCTCAACCTGCAAGCTTCAAATCCAATATCAATTGAATTAAAATTATGATATCCTATTTATAAACTGATAGAACTGATACTGGAATAAGAAAAAAAAAAGAACAATTTTGAATTTTATTGTCCACCTTAATTCCAATCCAGTACCAATGCAGTTAAGGAATAGATAGAATACAAGAGAACACAATTACAATTAGATGTTATTTGAGAAAACTTCACTCTCCAACTATTTGTTCTATTTACTTCTCTCCAAAAGTCCCTAACTTTCCTATTTATTATAATAGTTCAGATATAGTTACAACTATATTAATTGCTTTGCCCTTTCCTTCTATTAGACACTGTAATAAAGATCATACTGTAGAAAAAAAGGTAGGAAGGAGGTATAAGATACAAACTGATTAGGACACATGTCTATCTGGTTGTATGATTGGTGATTTGACATGTGTCCCTTGCTCTTACTCGTTTTTGTATACATTCTGTATTCAGTATCTTTTCTATAAGAATGTGTGTGAATAATAAAAGTGACTCGTTTTCTCTCTTTTATTGTTCATTAACATGGTATCATGAGTTCATAATTTTTTCCAATTCCATGGCTTCGCCTTCCTCGGCAACATCTAGTTCTGAAGTTTTGAAAGTTCCCTAGACTTTTGTTCCTCATTATTTCACTAAGCCAATCAATCTAAAGTTGGATGACGACAATTATTGATTTGGAGACAACAAGTGCTCACTATAATCAAAGGTTTAAAATTTCTTCATTTCTTAGAAGGCACTAGTGTTCCTTTGCGTTAAGACAATCGGGAAAACATGACCAACATATAGTTGCCTGGTTACCGAACATATATAGTTGCCTGGTTACTGGCTTCAATGACTCCCTCTACTCCAACTGCTGTTGGTACCCAATTTCTACTAAAGAACACAAAATCAATTTGGATGGTCTGTCTGATAATTATGATAATTTCATTACTGCAATTACATCTGGTTCTGACCCTTGATGAAATTGAAGTTCTTCTTCCTATTTAAGAAGAGCAATTTGAAAAACATAGAGCCATGGAAAATAATGTCTTCCAAGCTAATATTGCTACAACCCACTGGAAGCACAATAATCGCAACAATTTCCTCTCTTGTTATAACAATCATAGAGCTCGTATGCCCTTTCGTCCTCACTATGTGCCAAGACATATGCTTTCTTCTGGGTCTCGCTAATCACGGTTCTTGGAACCCTAATTTTTTTTCATCATGGAAGTCTACGAGAACCTTTTGTCAGATGTGTTGCAAACCGGGTCATATTGTTCCAAATTGCCGACATAGGTATGACCAACAATCATCATCTTAAATTAGTGCTAATGTTTCTCAAACTCCTTCCTCTATTATAGGTGATGATGAGTCATCCAGTTTTGGTACACCTTTCATGGTTGACATCTCCTTTAGTATCCTGATAGTGGGGGCATCTCACCATATAACCAACAATGCTAATCCATTCACAACAGATAATACTATCATGGACCTGAAACTGTCAAAATTGGCAATGGCTAAGGTATTCCCATTCACAATATTGGTTCTTGCTGATTTAGTTTTTCCTAATACCAATATAACAATGAAGCTAAACGATTTATTACGGATGGCTACCTTTATGAAAAATCTTATATAAGTGTTTCAAAACTTGTTTGTGATAAAGATTTTTATCCTAATACTTGTTAGGTCAAACATCAGGGCACCAATGGACTCTTCCTCAAGGAACAATTAAGGATGATATATGTTTTTCCTTCTTTAAACACAAACTGTTCACCATACCTCTTATACGTCTTTAAAACCTATTGAACAAATGTGGCATGCTAGACTTGGTCACTGCAATCATAAAATTCCTTCTCAAGTTTTAAAAACATGCAATATTGCTGTGTGGGGTCCTATTCCTGTAAATGTCTCTAATGATACTCTTTATTATATCTCTTTTTTGATGCTTAGTCCGAATACACATGAATTTTCTTGACGAACATAAAATATCACGTTTTAGTAGCTTTCAAAAGGTTCAAAATGTTTTCCATAAATAAAACTGGGTTTAAATTACTGAACATACAAATGGCATTCATCATAGACTTATTTATCCAGACACTCATGAGCAAAAATGGTGCTACTGAAACGAAACACAAACACATAACTGCTATGGGTCTCACTCTTGTTGCCAATACTTCTCTTTCCATTAAGTTTTGAGCTAAAGCTTTCATTACTGCTACACATATCATAAATGTTCTACCTACTCATGTTCTTCACAATAAGAATCCATATAAAATATTGTTTAAATCTAAATCAGATTACAATCAATTTAAAGTGTTGGTTGTGTCTCTTATCCTTTTTTGCGTCCTTATAATAAAAATAAACTTGATTTTCGATCAATACATTGTCTTTTCCTTGGTTACTGTCTATATAACAAATGGTACATATGTTTGACTCCATCTGGTAAGACTATTATCTCTCGGCATGTTATATTTAATGAAGATAATTTTTCGTTTGCTAACAACACTAATCCCTTTTATAATAACTCTGATGAATTTGTTGACGTTAATGATAATAATGTTTCTCTACTGCTACTTCAACGTAAAAATTGTGACTTTGTGCATGCTACCACTGGAAGTGACAATGATCAAATCATTTTTGAACACATTAATAATAGTTATTTTGAAACTATTACTGATAATATACCTCTGCCTTTGACTACTAATACTTCTCCAAGTCAAATGAATTCTCACCCTACGGTTACTAGATCTAAAGTTGGTGTTTTCAAATCCAAATTGTATAATACTAGTGCTGATTTTCATTACATTGAGCCCTCCTCGGTTAAGGAAGCCTCAGCTTCACAATCATGGCTGCAAGTTATGATGGATGAATACTCTACCTTGATGCTTAATCAGACTTAGTCTCTCCCCCATCTTCCTCCTGGTGCTACGGTGGTGGGATGCAAATGGCTGTTTAAAAATAAGTACAACGCTGATAGTAGTTTTTAGAGGCATAAACCTAGGTTGGTGGCTAAAGGGTTCAACCAAACTGCAGACTTTGACTATACTGAAACATTCAGTCCGGTGGTGAAACACAATACTATGAAGTTATCCTTGCTTATGCCGCTACTGCTCAATGGCCAATTCATCAAATTAATGGCAACAATGCATTCTTAAATGGAGATTTGGAAGAAAATGTGTACATGCAACAACTTTCAGGTTTTTTTATCTAAAGACCCTACTCTAGTCTGGAAACTGCACAAAGCTATTTACAGGCTTAAAGAAGCTCCCAAATCTTGGTTTCAGAAACTTAGTAGCACCTTCTATAACTTGGTTTTATTGTCACAAAGAGCGATACATCTAATCTTATACTATTTCTATCCTTATATATGTTGATGATATTATTGGTTCAATAATGCATGCCATTAATAATCTTATATCCCTGGTAAGTTCATGTTTCTTTTTGAAGGACTTAGGACCTCTTCTTTACTTCTTAGGGATACAAGTGTCAACAACTAAGTAAGGGTATATGCATTTGTCTCAAAATCAGTACGTAAGAGCTCTACTTCACAAAACCAACAAGCTGAACACCACACCTCAACCTACACCTATGATCTCCTCTTTACAATTGTGTCAAGATGGATTTGTTGTTATTAAAGATCCTACTGTGTACAGATTAGTTGTGGAAGCACTTCGATACATTCTCATCACTAGATCGGAGCTATCCTATGTTGTTAATAAAACCTGTCAGTACATGACCAATTCTCAAGAACATCATTGAAAGGTTGTTAAACGTATCTTAAGATATCTAGTGACACCTAATAATGAACTTCTCATTTGTAGGAGTTCAACTTACTCACTTCATGGTTTTTGTGATACTAATTAGGGATCCGATATTGATGACCAAAAGTCAACCACTGCATACCGCATTTATTTTGAGTCAAATATTATCTCTTGGTCTTTTTATAAACCAAAGGTTGTGTCTAGTAGCACTACTAAAGCAGAATATCGCAACATTGTTATTTCCTTTACTGAGATAATATAACTATCTTCACTTCTCTTTAAGTTGCGAATACCTATTAGTATGCCCAAGTTATACTCAGACAACTTAGGAGCTATCCTTCTCCATGTTAATCTTGTCTTAAATTCAAAGACCAAACACTTTGAACTCGATCTTCATTTTTAAGAGTCAGTGTTCATAATAAAAGAGTTCTGCTTGTTCATATCCTTGGTAGGTACCAGTTATTTGATCTCCTCACTAAACTCATTTCTGGATCATCCTTTTTCTCTATTCAAACTAAACATACAGTTATAGTCAATCCAACCACAAGTTTAAGGGTGATATTAGACACTATAAATGGGGAAAGGAAAGGTAGAAAAGTCTAAGATACATGCTAATTAGAACACATGTCTATCTGATTGTATAGCTAGTGGTTTGACACATGTCCCTAGTCCTTATATACATATTGTATTTTGTATCTTCTCTATACGAATGTGTACGTGAATAATAATTGTAACTCATTTTCTCTCATTCTTCTACATTTGTTCTTTCTCTTTTTCACTCTTCATATTAACATGTTCTTTATATACTTTACGGAACCGATCAATACCCGTTGGAAGAATCACCTTGCCCTTAAGGTGAAAACCGACAAATTCCTTGTTGATGCAGGCAGCCGATTCCCAATTATTCTCACTCTCTAGAAGTTGTTTCCACTTGAGAATAACTTCTAACTCCTCTTGATACTGATCTTGGAGCGCTTAAAACTTATAACACATAGTCAGAATACAACTCTTTTTACCTAAGAGCAAAGCAACCACCGTCACAATTCGATAGTGACTTGGCTCACATGATTAGCATCATAGGACAATTGATGCCACATGCAACAATATCCATCAACAATTGTCTCATTAGGAATCGAGCTCTTTGATTGTGACTCGGTCCGTCTAGTCTAGACAATTGTACAACCTATAACAATCTTTCCTTAAACAATTGTCACAGTAGAAATCAAAGTTGTAATCTTGATTCTGTTAGATCTGAGACTATGTTCAAGAAGCATCAACTTGTTGGCCAATGCATTCCACAATTTGGTAGGGTCTATAAAATCTTGGACTAAGCTTTTCATTAGGCGTTCTAGCTAAGGACCGAAGTTGATATGGCTGTAATTTCAAGAAAACTCAATCTCCTACTTGATAAACCATTTCACGCTTATGTTTATTAGCTTGTACCTGATTCTAATATTGTGTCTTGCAAAAATTTGTCTGTAATGTCTTCAATATTTCATCTCTTTGTATTCGTAACGGATTCACACTTTCCACTCTATATGTATAATTCAAAGTTGTTGATAAACAAAATATAAAATCTCTTGCTTTCAGCCCAAAATATTTCAACATATTATGTTTCTTCTTCTTTCTTGTAGTATTTTTTCTGCTATATTTCTAACAATTAAAGACTACATTAATGTAAAGGGTGACATGGAACGGCGAGAAAAGAAATAAGTTAAATAAGAAGGGGAGAACTTACATATGAGTTTCTTGTTACAAGGTTGCTTTCCTTCTCTCTGTCAGCTGATAATACATTGCTTGCATTAGATTAGGAGCTAATTCTTCAAATTTAGAATGAAATGACATCTTTGAGACAAATTTAATCCTTAGATGATTCAGAAAATTTGCTAGATAATGTTAACACTAAAGTCCATCTAATATATTCCTTAAAAATAGAAAAAAAAAGCCCTTCTAGTATAGAAATTGCCAGATTGAATATATCCTCAACAATTTATACGAATAAGCTTAACATGACAGGCATAGAAAATATTGATCGGTTTCTAGACAAAAAAATGATTTCAACTAAATCTGAATGGTAATTTGCGATAATGTAAATTCCCTTAACAATTTATACAAAATGAGCTTAACATGGCAGACAAAGAAACTATTGACCAGTTTCTAGACAAACAATTGATAATGTAAGAATTCCTATGAGATTTTCTAATGTTTTGATCAAAAGTACAAAAAAACAAAAAAAACTTATCTTGCTCAATCAATTTCATTTACGAATTAGTCAAGTTTAAGCCATTCTTCTCCGTAACAATTTCATACAACACAAAATGCTAGCTACTACAGCAACCATTAATGATAAACAAAATGACAAAGAGGAAAACTTGTACAAACACGAGGAAAATGCACTAACCTGAATCGTGTCTTTCATCACCACCCCTCTTGTATGCAAGTCTTTCAAAGAAATGGCTCAATAGGGGATGATACTTAATAACATGAAATAGGGACCTGTTGCACTCTGGATGATCGACCCAATAGGGTTCAGAATGTTTATCTTTCATTTTCCTTCCCATGGCTGGCAAAATTCACCTTTAATACAAGCTTGATTTAGAAATGATATGCATTTTGTTGCTACAAGCTTGTCAAACCTAACATAAGTTGCAAAAATATGGATGAGCTTTTGGTTTCAATATAGAAACTGGTTTGTAAGTTTTTCAAGGTTTCACGAAACATTGTCATAAAGAACATGGAATATTATTCAGAATCAGAAGATGGTTAAACGATAACATACGTCAAGAAAATTACCGAATGCTTCAAAATTCGAATATTCTTTTTGTTAACAAAAGAAGAAAAAGGATTCAAGGATGGTTGAAAATATATCTATCTTTTCATAATAATTTAACACCAAGAAAATATTTAGATACAGAGAAGCTATTTCTCAAATTTTGTCAAGAAAAGGACGTGACTAAAAAAGAATATTTTCTTTCCACTTTTCTAGGATTCCTTATGGCTGATAAAATACAACAGTATTCAAAAAATAAAGTTAAAACACATGATTTATTTATTTTTCTATATTCAGAAACAGGAAATAACATTGTCACAAGTGGCTTCACATGTAATATATATTGCTCAAGGCCTCTACCGGTGAAGTACAATGAATGAAGGGTATATACGAAATAAATATAATAATAATAATAATAATAATAATAATAATAATAATAATAATAATAATAATAATAATAATAATAATAATAATAGTAATAATACTTATAGGTGTTGGGTATCCAAGTGTGAGTCTAAGTCCCATTGAATAAAAATGAGAAAGTTAAGCAAAGAAAGAAGACCCATAAACCTATTGCTTTAAGGTTTTGGGTTAAAGGTGGTGTCATTCCCTTATGTATGTTTGGCCCATTTCTCCAGTTATGCCCTCTCGAATTCTGCCAACAACCACAACAAGTGGTATCAGAGCCGAAGGTTCTTACCGACCTGATGGTGACTAACTCATACGATGGAGAGTGTAGAAGAGGGACTAAGAGCCCATGGTTCGCACCAACCTGATGGTGACCGGCTCATATGATGGGGACTCTCACTTGAGGGGGAGATTGTTGGGTATCCAAGTGTGAGTCTAACTCTCACATTGAACAAAAATGAGAAAGTTAAACAATATATAAGAAAGAAGACCCATAAACATATTGTTTTAAGATTTTGAATTAAAGGTGGTGTGATTCTCTTATGTATGTTTATGTTTGGCCCATTTCTCTTTCTTGTGAGATCTTTTCAGTTATACCCCTCGAATTCTCCCAACAACCACAACAAGTTGATCATAAATACAACAATAGAAAGATAGTCATATGTGACACTATATTCCTTCCACTTATTCATGAGGAAAAAGGTAAGATAATTATATGTGACACTATATTCCTTCCACTTATTCATGAGGAAAAAGGTGGTACAGGAAAATGTTCTTGATTATTGATTATTTTTGTTATATATTGGTTGCTTATACTGTAATTCTAGATGAGCGAAAAGTGGAGGTGGGCAACAAAATAGAAGGTTGAACAAACTTGGAATGTAAACTACTAGAATTAAAGACAAATTAATAAAGCTTATGTCGCACAATATATATATTAATCTTAGTTAACTTTGAAAAACATTTCAAACAAGAAATTTGAGTTTAATTATACTAAAATAATTATCTTAAATAATATTTATGATCAAGTTAGTTAAAATCAAGATTAGAGATATGATTTGTTACTAATTTACAAAACTTTAAATCATGAAATAGTAACAGATTGTAAATTTTACTTTTTCAATACATATATAAAACACATCTTTTTACCAATGCAAAGAAAACAAGTAAAAAAATAAAAAAGATTCACATTAAAAGTGCATTAATTTTTTTTGTTTTATTTTAATTGAAATTAAGCCTAGTGCAATCCAATCAAGAACATAAACTTTGTAGTAAAAATGAATTTTGGATTTGAAATTTGTTTTGAATTTTAATTGCATTAAAGATTTTTTGGGTGGTAATTTTATTTTAATTGAAATTGAAATTGATATTCAATGAAGGTCAACTATACAATAAAAAAAATATTAATTCTTAATTGGTTTGAAATTTGTTTTGAATTTTAATTGGATAATGTTAGGTTTGATAACATACCTAAAATTTTAATTGCATTAACTTTAATTAAAATTAGGTTTGAACTAAATCTATTCACCCAAGAAAATTGATAGTTAATGCAGGAAAACAAAAATTGCCATTACAAGTTTTTATGATTATAGTCAATGATTTGACTGTTACTTGAACTTCTTGGAATTTGAATCATAAATAATATATATGATCTTATTATCTTATAATTAAAATCTTGATTTTAACTATTTTGTTTTTGATAAATTTATTATTACAAAATCTGTATTATAAGATCTGTAGTACAAAATCTGTATTTATATGTTAAATATCTCATCAGATGTTATTTATTATGAGAAATAAAATTAAGAGAGTGTGTAATAATATATATATATATATATATATATATATATATTTCATTAGAGTTTAAATATATTTTCAGTCCTATAAAATTAGCAATATTTATTCTATAAATAATATTTTATTTTTTATTTTTGAAATTTGAAATAATTGTTTTTAGTTCTTACAAAATGGATATTTTTTATTTTTAAGGGATAAAAAACATATAAGTTTTTATAGGAAATAAGAGGGTTGTATTTAGTTCGGATTTCAAAAGATTTTAGAAAAGTATAAGATTTTTTAAAAAAAAGTAATAAAATTTTATGATATTCAATTGAGAATTTAAAAGGCTAAGAATGAATTTTATGATATTAAAAACATAAAAATGTAAATGATTGTTTTATTGATAAAATTTATGGATTTTATTTAGTTGAATGTATGAACATAAAATTCACTTTCATGCCAATTATTAGATCATTACTTTATTTTTATTAATCAAGATTAGTGTTTCTATTATTAAAAAAAAAATCATATGATAGCCAACTTTTGTTTGAATAAAACTTTTGTAACTGTTTTAGCTTTTAAAAAGATATTGTTTACTCTTAGCTTTGTTCCACTACCTTAATTTAAGTTAGGAGAGCAAGAAGATCACGAACATAGTATCAGCCATGTTCGGAGGAGAATATCTGACAAAAAAATTTGAAAAGGGATATCAGTCCTTGTAATTGCTTACGTTATACATAATTGGTTTTTGGTTGGCAAAACTACTATAGGTTGGGTAACACTAAAATTGTCGAAACTTTTAAAATAAATGCCACATATAACATCGGTTAATACAATAACCAATGTGAAAGACATATATTACATCAGTTAAGGTGTTCAACTAATGTAATATGTGTTATAAAGAAGTCAATTATTTTTCAAAGAGGGAGATATTTCATCGATTGTTGCCTTAACTAATGCAGTATCACACCTATTACATTGATTTTTAGGAAATCTATGTAATAAGTCTAATGCTATGCCTATCCAAGGGAAGGGATATTACATTGATTCTCAAGAAGGGATATTACATTGATTCCTCTAAGAACCGATACATCGGTTCTAATTGATGTAGTATGTTCCACTAATATCTCCCAAATTTTCACACTTTTAGGGTCTTTGGGTTACTCTTTTACATTAGTTGTTTTCTAACCGATGTAGTATGGGGACATACTGCATCGGTTATACAACTGATGTAGAAAGTCTTGAACTTTCTACATCACCTACGTCAACATCGGTTGAGGAATCAATGTAGAATGTCTCTTAAAACCTATGTAAAATTCTCTGTTTTCTACTAGTGTAGGATAGACTTTAAATGACTCTTGATGATTCTGATACCATCTTAGGAAATTAACTTTAAACCAGACTAAAAAATGTTACAAAATCAACTTGTAAACGTGAAGTTTGCACCAACTGCTAAACCAAAAAATGACCTTATCTCTACTCGACGCGAGATCTCCATCAGTTTAAAAGAAATTAATATCAAAATGTTATTTCCTCCAACATATTTAAGAAATATTAGACTCCATTTTATAAATTGATTAAGCTTTATTTCATCCAAATAACTATGTGTAGAATTTTTTATTCTTTCTTAATTACTTTTATATTCTTTAACCTTTCGAAATGACATAGCATTTAAATTTCAAGAAATTGTTATAGAAAAAAGATAAGTACGTGTGAGCTTCAAAAAATAGTGAAGATAAAGAAACACTCTCACAATGGGCATCTCAAAAGCAAATCTATGTTTTTGCCAAATGACAAGAATTGCACAGGTTCTCACTAGTGTAGCAATGATTTTTCTAAGTGAAGCTATATGAAGCATGAAAAAGAAGTGTGCCATCATGACCATTCCTTGTCCAAGGGTTGAAGTGTTTATGGATCTATTAAACTATTATAAAATATATTTTGGCCAAGTTCAAAGGTGGTGAATTGAATACCTTTAAAACTTTTCGCAAATATATTTTTCAATGTGAGAAATGAAAAATCTTTAGAAAAAACTATTCAAGATGATATAAATTGCAATTAGCAAAGATTCAAAACAAATTCCAGAATAAAGGCAATCGCACAAAATTAGTAAACTAAAGACAGATTTTAATTCTGGAAAACCAGTAGACTGTTAAGCAAGTTATGGAAAAATATAGTGTGTAGTAAAAACAGTATTTAAAGATTAATCCAAGAAATCAAAGAATTAGATCAATTCAAAATTTATTATGAATTACATATTAAAGAACCTATTATCAAACAAGACAACCTTTGTTTAAAGTATTAAAACTGTTTTTAACCAGTAATTGTGGAAAATCAACTTTTCTGGAAAAACTGATTAATGAACAGTGAACCCAGTAAGTTGCGAAACTGTTGATTTACAGAAAACTAGTATACTGGTTATTGATCAGATTCAGAAATGTTAAGAATAGACTGTGTTTAAACAGAATATATGTTTTCAAAAGTTACTTAAAATGTTTTTAGAATGTTGAGGAATTTATTCAATTAACAAGGATTAACAGATTCTGAAAAATAAAAAAAAAAGCAAGATTTATCAAGAATAGTCAAGAGAGAGCAAGAGAGAACAAGACACAATAGATTATCCTGGTTCACCCTTCCACAATATGTCCAGTCCCTTATACCACTGTAAGAATTTCCACTATGAAAAAGATCCAACAGATCAATTTATACAATCTTGCAACCCGCAAGAATACACTGCACCCTGCTGAAAACAATCCGCTGAAACCTACAACAGATCAAGAACTATACAATATCCACTGTATAACCCAGAGAACCCCTTACTGATCCCCTCAACAAGTTACAACCTGTACAGAACCCAATGTACAAACAGAATTACCACACCAGGTAACTCACACCAGAATAGAATTCAGTATAATGAAAGATTTCAAATAACCACAATGGCACAAGCACTTCTATACAAGAACAGATTGCAAAAGTAATAAAAGCAAGAGTATAGGAGGCTTATTCAGAATGATCAGATCAGCAGTATAGCAGAAGCAGACAATTCAAAGCTCCAACAGTATTGAGAAAATAATTCTTGAAGAGCTTTCTGAATGATCTTGATCACAAAAGCTATTAAGGTGCTTTTTCTCTCTCTGGGAAAACTCAAAGCACTTGATTGGAAAATGATTCAGAATGATTTTGTTATGTTCTAAAATTTCGTCCCAACTATTTATAGACAACTGTCATTTAAAATTTAGTCGATTGTTTTGTCAAATAGTCGACTGTTTTTCTCTAGTTAGTTAAAATAGTTGTTCAAAACTCAAAATATGATTTTAGTAATTTCTCAAAACCTTAGTTAAAACAGATTTGAAAACATGGAGCTTATCCTTGATTGAAATTCTTATATTGCTGAATCGAATCAAACTTGCCCACACAACACACAATCCTAAGTTCTAGACCGAGCCTTTCAATCTTCATGAATTCTTTATGCAGTCCATATATGATCACATGGTCTTGAACTTCATCACATGGTTAGCTTCATCAAATCTTCATAGCAACTCACTAGTGCTAACAACTATGTTATTCTTGTTCTTCTAGAATTGGTTAGCTCGAATAGTCTATGGGTATATGATAGTCTTCTAATGTTCCTCAGTTACGAAATGTGTTTGGTCGTCTTCACTCGTTCTGATAACCTTCTCACGTGTCTCTAAAATATTCTATAATGCTCACGATCTTGGGAGGAAGTCCTGTATGTGCTCAAGTGTGTAAAGGTCTGAGTAGTGCAGGATGTACAGGATTAGAATAATAATACCTTATTTTTTAAGATTATCTTTCATTTTTATAGAAATTTGAATGAGCCTTTGAATAATTGGACTGAAGATCATAATCATCTAAGATGTTGTATAAGCTTTGTTTTAAGTCTCCTGTTGTATTGCATTGTTAGTACCACGTTCACATTGTTAGGTGAACCCTTTAATTATCACCGGAATATTCTAAGTCGGCCACTATAGATGATTCATAAAGTTGTTAATCTATCTTATACAGAAATGATCGGTCTATCTTATACATAAGTCACAATACGAGGATTGAGTATCATGGCATATATTTATATTTTATTTAGATTTGTTGGCGGATACACTTTTTTAATGGAAGAATATTTGAGATTTAACTGCCCTGGGAAAACTTCCCACAAGAAATCATTAGAATTTTCTATTATAATATCAGAACCCCGAGAATCCACTAATTCGGTTGCAAACTCTTGTAAATTTAAAAGGAGTTAAAAAAATTTATCACTATACAATTCCATGCTCAAACGTATGACAAGAAATTAAAGAATTTACATAAAAACCTATCAATATATTTAGGCTAATTTAATTATTCTGTTCTGTGTTATTATATTTTATATTAAAATAAGATATTTTTATAATATTCATACATTATTATTTTTAAGCTGTATAAACTGTTCCCGCATCCTTGTATTAGAAACTTATTAACGAATTCACCTTTTTTTACCAATAACTTTTGCATATTACATTTATTTATGTTTTCTAATATTTTTGAAAAACCACGATACCTTTTTACAATATTTTCATTGTATTTTATCTGATTATACCTTTGTACAGTATTGGTGGAAAAAAGTTTTTGCCACAAAATATCTAAATTACAAGTTTCTAAATTATATCAATATTATCTGTTGTTTTGCTTTTGTAAATTCTAATTTCTTCTCCTAAAAATTTTAAATTATTAACGTTTAATGTTCTTTTGTGGTTTTATGATTTTCTTTAAATGATTGTAAATGTAATAAATTCGTGCAACACATGCTATAGAATTTGGTGAATTATAATTGAGTCGTTGGACACATTATTTAAAACAATTTTATTATATTTGGCTTATTAAAGAAAAACAAAAACAACAAATTCTTAATCTTTACAGCAACATATGTTTCCTCTACACGCACCACCGCCAGAGAAAGAAAGTCTATGCAAAAGTGGTTACAGGCACGGTTGTCTGGACAATTCCCGTGAGTATGATCGAAGCAATATGTAATTACTTCACCTGCTGCTGTTGCTAGCCCTACCATAAAAAAACATATATATGTCAATTGTAAATTCAGTATTTTCATAAAATTCAAACTTTAATCTAGTAAACAAAATATATTAGGATAAAATTAAAAGATTAATAAGTTTGTATATATAACAATAAGAAAATTGACGTGAATCAATTTGTCGAAAACCTTAAAAGTCAGATTAGTGTAGGAACTTTATAATTATCAGAAAAAAAGTAGCAATGAATAATTGGGGATATATTTAACAACACACCAAGTAATTAGTATTCTGAAACAATTTTGGGACTTATTTATCGTGGTTGTTGTTAATTTTGTTACCTGCACCTGAAGCCAAAACGAAAACAATGCATATCATTCCAAAAGAATATTTTGATTGATCCTCTTAAAAGCCATTATGCAAAGATCTTCTCTTCTCTGTGTCTTTCTCTTATTAGACGATGGATCAGAACACTCGTCTAGGCTATTTAAAGATGAATACCAACACTAATTGAATGTGTTGCAATAAATCATTTATTAAATTAAAAGTGTTTAATAAATTAATTTATTAATTTCCCCTACCGAAAATTTAGAACTTGGTACTTGGAGAGTAAAATTTTGAATATCGTTTTCACGAATTTGACGAAAATATCACTAGGAATTAGTTTATTGGGAATTAAACTGATTTTATTTTTCAAATAAGGAAAGAAATTTTAGAAAAAAAAATATTTAATTTGAAAACTTAATTAGAAAAGACTATCTAGAAAAATATTTTTAAAGTAATAAATAAGAAAACTAATTATTTTAAGAAATAATTATTTACAAAGATATGTATTTAAAAAATTAAATTGTTAGAAAAATAAATATTTAAACCTGTAATTATTCCGTTTTGTGTTGAATTAAAATGTGTAATATTCATTTTTATTTATTATTAATTAAAAAACAAAAATGAAGAAAACTTAGAAACAAATAAAATAAATAATTGAAATATAAAAGACGTCAATAATATTTTAAAAAAATTAAATGATAAAAGAGTCTACCTCAAATTAATAAAAAATTGATTAAATAATAAAGTTATTTTTTTACTGTAACTATAGTTGTAACATATGAAAATGGGGATAAATAATTTGGGTTGCAATAAATATGATGGAAGAGACAAAATTCATTGTTGTATATTAAATATAAAATATTTAAGAGACAAGTTTTGATAATATTGTTTCTAATTAAAATCAATAATATATATAATAATTTGAATATAATTAAACATAGAGAAAAATAAGAAGGAAAAAAAAAGATACATTTATATTTGAATTAAAACCGTGTGAATAAGTAAATAATTTATTGATTTTTTTATGTTAGTGATATATTAAAAAATATAACGTAATTATTTATGTGAAGTTGAAAAATGTTAGGATTATCAGTGCAAATCAAAATCAAAGATCTTCTCTTCTCTTTGTCTTTCTCTTATGAGACGATGGATCAGAACACTGGTCTAGGCTATTTAAAGATGAATACCAACACTAATTGAATGTGTTGCAATAAATCATTTATTAAATTAAAAGTGTTTAATAAATTATTGAATAAATTAATTAATAAAATAATTAATAAATATAAAAGGATATGACTGTTTAAATATTATTATATAAATTCAATTAATATTTTTAAGCAAAAATTATTATTATATAAATAGAATTTTAGATTCTTTTAAAATATTTAAACGTTTATTAAATATTTTACTATGTATATTTATGTTTCAAAAGTTTTATATATATTTTTTTGTTTTGAGAAGTCATTTTATTTAAATGAGTTGATATAATGAGTATTAGTTAAATATATTTTTTAATTACTTTTTTAAAAAGTTTAATCTTTTTATTTTTCAATTGAAATTATCGTTATATTGGATTGTTTCTAAGATTAATTTTGTATAAATCAAATATTGGTTATTTTAATTAGTAATTTTAATTCTTTTTCATTTGAATTACATAAACATTTAAGAAGGATCCCATAACACGGGAAAACCTCCTCCATGGGGACGAAGACTCCCACTCGTGGATGATATCTTACGTGCGGAGTTGCCCGCCAATTGGAAGGGACTTAGCATGGACCGATACGACAATTCGACCTGAACGAACACATTGATACGTTACCTAGAAGAGTCTGTATACACGAGGTTGTCTTGTGCCAAGTATTTCCCACCTCTTTATTGATGTCTATGTTACCTAGAAGAGTCTGTATACACGAGGTTGTCTTGTGCCAAGTATTTCCCACCTCTCTGAAGGGGATGGCCTTAAGCTGGTTTACGAGCTCCCACCTCTCTCCATGGACTGCTTCAAGACTTTAGTGAGACTTTTCGACACCCAATTCCCCACCAGCAAACCGCACCATCTGATATCCTTGACACTTGTCAACATCAAACAAGATAAAGGTGAGTAGTTCCACACATTCATGGAGGTATTTGGAAAGCTAGCGTTGCAAATTCGAGACCGTAACCCTGAGGTCCCACTCCACCACAAGGTAACTGCCCTCAAACTAGGAGCCTTCGCGAGCAGCTTATGCTAGAAACTAGTGGTTTATCTAGACGAACTTAAAAGAAGGGCAACGGAGTTCATGCAATTGGAAGAACTGCGAGAATTCCGAAACCAACTCAAAGTAGACTCACAAGGAGAGAGGACGAAGATGAAAGATAAATCGATGACTTACCAGCCATTGATGAGGCCAAAGGAGACAAGAGTGTCAAGATTTTCCCATAACACGCCCTTGAACTGCACACCGACCTCATGCCAACCTCGAGAAAGGCTACAACCCCGCGCAACGCAGATACCAGCAAACACTGTTGTTTTCACCAAAACTACGACCACAGTACCGAAGAGTGCATGACCATAAAGGATAATATTGAAGAACTGATATAGGTGGGACATATATTTCGTGCAAACGACAACTATCAATACCCAATTTCGTCCGGATGAGAAATAAATGCTTCTGATCAATTTTTGAAAATTAAAAATTCATCTTTTAGCTTAAGTTTTATTACTTGTTTGCATTTATATGTTTTCTTTATTTTCAAAAATAAAAATACAATTTTCATTTTTAGGATTGCTTTTATCTTTTTATTCTTTTTTTCTAAAATAGAGCTTTTATAAAGAATAATAGAAAAGTATGACAATGAAAATTAATAAATAAAAATGTTCTTTCTTTTAAAAGGTCTAAAAAAAATAATATGACAAAATAAAATAATTATTTTTAAAGCAATCTTACTCTTTATCTTTTTACTTTCACTTTCTTCAAAAATAATTTAATAATTATACGTATAAAAAGAAAAAGGGGAGGCTTAGATTGTGGAGGTGCAACTCTTTATTCTTGGGCAGCTTGCTCTATTCACAATGTCCAATTTTTAGGAGCACCTCCAAATCACTTTGATTCTCTTGTGTCTCCTTCTGTAGCCAGCATATCACCTGTAGATAACCAGGTCCTGACAAAAGCTGCTTGGCCTCCTAAAAAGCAGTTGTGTCCCCCTGCAAAAGATGTCCTTGCCTCTCTACAACAAGAAAAAGGCTTTGGCAATCCTATAGCATTTTAGTTTCCCTTTTTGTCTCATATTCATAGAGGTACACACGACATTTTTAAAAAGGAAAATGATACTTTGACATTCTTTTAGGAGTTACACCCATTTGACACTCTCCCGCGTGGCAAGGAGAGAGAAAGCTTCATTTTTTTTGGCTTACGTGGTATTGCTTTTTCGTATTGCAAGGGTTTATTTTGTCATTTGCCATTGGAATAGGTAGCATCAATTTGAGAGGGAAAACGAAATCTTCCCCGTATTTCACTCATTCGTAGCTTGCATTGAAGGAGAGAGAACATAGAAAAAAGCTTTAGGCGTTCGTCATTGGTCGTGTTCACCACCCAAGCTTTCATGTTTTCGTCCATCAATCGAAGCATCCAGTGTTCGTCTTGTGTCATCCAATGTAAGTTGTGTATGTTTTGCTATTCACCCTAAATTGTGTATGTTCTCTCATCTGTTGTCAGTATGAAACATTCTTTCTGTTTTCCACTTTGAAAAAATCGTTTCTTGGTGTGTTTTGGTTGCTAGTTTTAGCATATGTTCTTCGTTTATGATTAAGAAATCATTTTTTGCTGTGTTTATGGTTGGTGGTTTCCATCTAAAGCACTTAGGTCATCGTAAAAATCGTTTCTTGATGTGTTTTTGTTGTTGGTTTTCGTTTTTGATACAGGTATACATTTAAAAATCATTTCTTGTTGTCTTTTTGTTTCCTGGATTATGTATCTCATACATGTATGCGGAAAAATTGTTTCTTGGTGTGTTTTTCGTTGCTGATTTTTGTATCTGGTGTTTCGTGCTGTGTTTTTGGCTGCTGGTTTACATTTGTGCTTCGCTTATGAATGCCAATGTCCTCGTCCTAACAAAAAAATCACTTCTTGGTGGGTTTTACATTCGTCGTTTTCATGTCTCCTACATGTATGCCAAAGTCCAACTAAGCAAACCACTTAGGTGAACAGAGTAAACCATTGCCTGTTGAATTTTCCACACCTTGCCTGGTTTCCACCTCTGAGAATTTATGTATGCGAAAGTCCTACTGAGCAAACTACTTAGGGGAATAAAGTCAACCATTTCCTGTTGGATTTTCCATACCTTAATTAGTTTCCACCTCTGAGGCATGTATGTATTCGAAAGTCTCTCAGTGAACCACTTAGGTGACCAGAGCAAACTATTTCTTGTTAGGTTTTCCACACCTTTCCTAGTTTCCACCTCTAAGAATTTACGTATTCGAAAGTCACACTCAGCGAACCACTTAGGTGACTAGAGTAAACCATTTTCTAGGTTTTCCACATCTTGCCTGATTTCCACCTCTGAGAATTTATATATTTGAAAGTCATACTCAACAAACCACTTAGGTACACAGAGTAAACCATTTCTTGTTGGGTTTTTCACACCTTGCTTGCTTTCCACCTTTGAGAATTTATGTATTCAAAAGTCATACTCAGCGAACCACTTAGGTGACTAAGGTAAACCATTTCTTGTTGGGTTTTCCACACCTTTCCTGGTTTCCACCTCTGAGAATTTATGTATGCGAAAGTCCTACTAAGCAAACCACTTAGGTGAACAGAGTAAACCATTTCCTGTTGGGTTTTCCACACCTTGTTTGGGTTCCACCTTTGAGCCATGTATGTATTCAAAAGTCATACTCAGCGAACCACTTAAGTCAGCAAAGTGAAACATTGTCTGTTGCCTATTAGGTTTTGCACACCTTGCTGGTTTCCACCTCTGAGAAATTTATATATGTGAAAGTCGTATTGAGCAAACCATTTAGGTGAACAGAGTAAACCATTTCCTGTTGGGTATTCCACACCTTGTGTTGGTTTCCACCTTTGAGCCATGTATGTATTCGAACGTTATACTCAGCGAACTACTTAAGTCAATAGAGTAAACAATTATTTGTTGTTGGGTTTTGCACACCTTGCTGATTTCCACCTCTGAGAAATTTTGTGTACGCGAATGTCTTACTCAGCGAACCATTTAGGTCACCAGAGTAAAGCACTTATTATTTTGTTGTGGAGTGCTTGTTTTAGTGTCTGCGACATGTATGTATGCGAAAGTCATACTTAGCGAACCACTTAGGTGTATAGAGTAAACCACTTATTGTATGTATGTATATATAACGGAGGCAAGTATGAAATTGATTCTAGATGCAATTTAATAAAAAAAAAATCATTTTTTATGTAGAAATATTGTTGATAAGCTATCTTATACAAAAAGAAAGAGATTATTTTGAACTTGAAATTTCGAATGATGTTTTATTTCTAATTGGTCTAATCAATGTGTAATTTAGATGATTAATAATAATAATAATAATAATAATAATAATAATAATAATAATAATAATAATAATAATAATAATAATAAAAAAACATATTTTCTAGACGTCACGTCCAGTATGATCTCTTTTTCAAACTATATGATTATAATATCATTTTCTTAAGTAAATTAAATATCTGAATTATATAAATTTAGAACCAGAGATATGTACTTTAAAATTTTGAATTAGAGTGCAGCTGAATGATTATTTGAACATGTGTCACTAGTAGAAAAAACACATTCCATGACAGGATATCACCGCGGTTAAGAGGGAACCACAATTAAAAACAACACGGTGACATTTTTGAAATTAAGTGCAATGATACCACCGCGGTTGTCTACAAAAACCGTCACTGTATTAACGTTATAGGAGATACCATCGCGGTTGGTGCGAGAACCGCGGTGGTAAGACACATAAATATTTAAAAATGAATTACTGTAGAAAGATACCACCGCGGTTGTTTTCAGAACCGTGATGGTAGGTAACTAAATAATTTTTGAATTATGTTGCAAGGAAGATACCACTGCGGTTGTTTTTAGAACCGCAGTGGTAGGTACCTAAACCCTATTTTCCGTTCGCCACCTATTTTCTCTTTCTGTATGTTATTTTCCTGAAAGTGTGATACTGGGAAAGCTAGGGTTTCAAACGTTTTCTCTCTACTCAACCATTTTTTGGCAAGCTTTTCCGGTGAACCATAACAGGTTTTTTCTTTCTTTTTTTAATCTTATTTTCTCGTTTATTTTTTTTTCTCACTTCTAGATGTTCTCTTTATCATTTCTAGATGTTCTCTTAATGTGTACATTGATTCGCTGGACTTTGGGCTTCTCCCAAACCCAAGCAGATCAACTGCAGATAACTGGTAAGTAGAGTTAGCAGCATTAGAAAAGTTTGGGAACACTGTCTCAGTCCAAAACAATGACGAGGAAATGAATCCTTGTATGAACAACACATCTTCTACCACTTCACCTGCATCATCACAGTACCCTGTTATTTTTTCATACTAAAAACAAAATTTTTATGATTATTTGGCGACAAAATGTGTTACCTGTGGTGGGGCATTGGGATTTTACAAAGACGGTAACTTTGGGTTTGGCATTGGTATTGGTGGTGTTGTTATTAGGAGGGGATGAAGTAAAGATCCAACTTGTGCATTGTTTGCAGTCACAGTCAGACCACCTAGGAGTTTGGTGAGATTGGTGTCTGCCAAATTTGCCCTGGAGCATTTTCATAATGTGGTGTTGACAGTGAACGTGGAGCAACGCCTTTTGGACTGCAAAACAGGATCTTCCAACTTGAACCTGTTGAGATCACAAAGTGTTTGTCTTGAAACCTCAAAGACCAAAGAGGGTCGAGAGTAAAGGGTATCAGAGATATCCTCTAACTGAAGCTTGGATGAGCTAAGGGAAACCACCTTGGATTTCCCACCTTGCTCAGAAACCAAGATCTTCCCACTGCTGGTAATGGCTTCCTTTGTGGAAGAGCAATAGCAGGGTCTAAAGTCTGCCTCAATCCACAAGTCCGCAACTTTGAAGATAAAACACAAGAGAAAATGAACAAGGTCCAGCAGACAAAAAGCAAGGAAGCTCACTTCTTCGTTCACAACCCTCCCACTCATTGCCAAAGCGGATCTAACCTTGGCCATTGCAAACATTTGCATGCAGATCACACAACCTAGAGAGAAAGGGGAGATGAAAATGGTCATGATTGTGACAAGGCAAAAGGGTTAAGAGGAGAAAATAGTGTCTATTCTAAATGGAGTGGAGAATGCCATGAGAAAAAAAACAGGAGAACACTTAGAACACTGCCTGGTTTTGAATTGAGCAGGTTCTGGGCAACAACGAATAACTGTTGCTATTTTTTTTTTTAAAAAAACACATATCTCCACGGTTGTAGTTAAAACCGTGGTGGTATATCCTTTTCTTTGCTAATTTTTGCCCACTTTAGGCATTTCTTACCGCGGTTTCTTAAGAACTGCGATGATATGTTATACTTTACAGTGCAGTTATTCAACTATAGTGGTAGCTTAAGTACTTTTTAACGCGGTTCGGGTCTACCACGATTCCAGAACCACGGTTGTAAGTCTTGTATAACTGCGATTAAATGTCTTTTTTCTACTAGTGGGTCCAATTAGATTCTTTGTTAAAAATATTATGGATGGTGAAAAATAGCAGTGATATCTTTATAGTTTACCACATTACTACATTACCCAAAGAAAAAGATTTCATATTTAGTCTAGTATTCCAATATGTGTAAAGTATATTTCAGGAGAAAACCCTTTGGTCTAGTTATATATCAACTATAAATCAAATTTATCAGTCAAAATGAAAAAAAGGTATAGAAATAAAGATAATATTGAAATGTAATAAAAATAAATGGAATAGGAGTTACCAAAAGGACTTGTTTAGGCTAATATTGGATCTTAAAACTATAAGTGGAGTGTAATTTAATGATTTAAAATTCCAAAAATGATTAATTGAAGTGTAATTTAATGATTTAAGATTCCAAAAATGATTGATTAGAGACACGGTATAAAAATAAGAAAAAGAATCATCTAATAATAAAAGGATATTTAACAATAATATAATACAATGATTTAACATCCTCAGTAGGTCCCAAAATATGTGTTAGATTTAACATACATAAATCCATACACATAACATGATGCGTCTAAGGAAAATAAATGATAAACATAGGTATATGAAATTAGTTGAATTTTGTGTGCATGAGATTGTAGTTAGAATAGTTCTTAGATAAAACAATCATTCATGCATTCAAATTTATGTATTATATAAGAGTATGTATAACATTTCATCTTTATAATTTACAACAATATTAGAATATTAGAAGTAAACATCAAATTAGAATAATCCTATCTTTCGAAATATGACCGAGTTCTCCATTATGACATAATTCCAACTGTGATTCTAAGTAATGATGCCAATTCTGAAGGAGCTTGAGAGGTTGCATGTACCCATCTTATTTAGAGATATTTTATATTTTGTGGTATATACAACAAGAAGAGAAAATTAAGAAAGTGAGATTTATATATATTAAAGTATTATTTATCAAACAGTAAATTCAACAATTTCATTAGACAATTCAAAATATCATATAAATGATTTTAAAAATATCATGGCATTAGAAATTATATCTAAAATAACATAAGATATAACAATAGGAATTATAATTAAACAACATTTAGAAGTAACGTTGTCCAAAATATTCAAAAATGACAATTTCCAATATCATCGGAATAACATGGAAAATAATAATTGGGAAATCGTCTTTGCCAAATATCAGAAAGTAACAATCTTTAGTAGTATCTGAAATAACAACCAGAATAACAAGTATGGTGAATAGTCAAGATAAATGAGTAAACATAATACCATCCTTTGACATACAACACAACACTTCAACCCAATTTAATCCTCAAGGATTGAATTCTCTACCGTTTTGGCATCCCAATTAGGTACAACATGATCATGGAATTAGGTACAACATGATCATGGATCCTTCCATAAAGTGCTGTAAAAACTAGAAACAACAACTAAAACCCTGATGGAATATGCAGCAACCACCTTAGTCAAATAATAAAGAGGACAAAAAGACTGAGGGTGGATTAAGAGATTTCTAAAATATTAGGCCCATTTGAGCCTGTTTGGGCCTCTAACCATCTATTATGGTCAAATCCAATTTTGAAGAGATCACTGTGGAGAACATAGAACATCAAGGAAAGTCCTCTAATTGTATAAATTTTTTAGAATAGTTTAGAATATTTTGGACCTTGTATTTGGACCAAGAGGAATTTATTTTGGGTTTTGTATTTTGGATCAAGTAATGTAGGATTTCTTTTTTGGGCCTTGAAATTGGGCCAAGTTTTGAGAACAACCAAAACCTAACCTTAGGAGAGAGAGAAGGTGCCACCTAGGGTAAGAAACCCTATATTGGGCCCGAAGTTAGGTTAAAACACTACAAGAAAAACACAAAATACAAATGAAATTTTTTTCGTTGATAAAATATCACTACCGACAAAGTAACAAAAAAATTTACGGTCAATTTACTGACGATTTTAATCCATCAATAATTACCTATGAATTTATCAACGAAAAAACTTTACTGCCAAATTATCCATTAATAAATTGACCACCAGTTTACCAGCAAATAAATTGTGTTAGTAAATCGCCCGTCAAGTTAGCGATAGATTTATTCCGTCAGTATAAATTAACATTAATAACAATAATAATATTTACAATAATAATATTAATAAAGTATTAATAATAATAATAATAATAATAATAAAAGTGGTACTAATAATAATATTTGTAATAATAATAATAATATTAATTATATTTATAATAATAATAATAATATTTATAGTAATATTAATAATAACAATAATAATAATAATAATAATAATAATAATAATAATAGTATAAATAATAGTATAATAATAATAATTGTTAAAATTGTAATAATAAGTACAATAATAATCTTAACACGACAGAAAAGTTCCTATGGTTTGATGGTTATGGTTTGGTGTTTTTGTATTTAGGGATGGATTTTGGGATGTTATTGACGAATTTTCGTTGATAAGTCCAGTTGCTTTTTTGTAGTGAAAATTGTAACTTGTCATGTAAGTTAGGGTTAGGAGCCTCTCCCATATGCTTTTTTTATCACATGACACTCTCTCAATGGAGATGATCCTCTCCACTCATAGCTTGTCACTTATCATGCTCTCATTTGAGAGTTTTCGTGAATTTTTGACCTATAAATAAAAGTGCCACTACATGTAAAATTAACTTAGAATTAGTAATAAAAATGTTGTCCACTTTTGGCTATTGCACTTGTTCCTAAGTTCTCTCTAAGTTAGTCTAATTCTAAACTTAGCCTAAACTCTTTCCTTGTGGGTGTTGGCCTCCTCTCTTACTCTAACAAATTCTTATGTCCACATCAATCCATTGAACTTAATTTTAATCCATTTAAATATCAATTTTTTTTTACAACAAACACTCATTAATTGCACGATAGTATTTGGAGACAAATTGAGAACATTTTTACAGAAGTTAAGTTCTTTCAAAATTTTCAAATTGAGAAACTCAACAAAATTTGTAAATAGGTGAAAATTGTGGTCAAATTAGATCATTTCTTTTTTTGCAAAAATAAGCATCCTAGAAGAATAATTTTAAGATAAATCTAATTGAAAGTTTAAATTGTTAAGGGACGTGTCTATTGACCACCAAATACGGATAATAATGTTAATAATAGGGATTTAACTTAAATGAAGAGATAAACACATTGAGCATAAAAATCTATGAGCATTAAATGCAATAGATAAGAGTAAAAATGAAAATTGATCAAGAAGAGAACATGGGTCAACACTAATTTAGTTCTTAATTTTGACTTTATAAAGATTTTTAGCCTGAATTCAAAAGGAAGTGTGAATTAATCTTTCAAAGATTTTTACACAAAAGATACAAATTGATAATAATAACTTTTAATTGATCAATTTATTGTCGTTTCAGTAGTGACACAGTATAAAAATAACCAATTAAAATATGAAAAAAATCAATTAATATATGTAACAAAAAAATCAATCAATTTAATTCAAGAATGAATCAGTTAATTTCATTGTTAAAAAATTCAAACAGAGATTTATCAATTTAATTTCCAAATAACAAATTTAAATTTATCAGTTCCTATACGAAAAATATAATCAGTTCAATCTACAGAACAATCAATTTAATTAATTAACAAAATAAAATCACAGAAAAGTAGTTAATAAACATAATTAAAAAGTTGAATTTATCAAAATTATATAACTATAAAGAATTGTTAGATTTTATGAGACAACACTAATACTAATAATAAGAGATTTCAATGCAATTGATGTTGGTGAGTTTGCCATTAGAGGGATACACAGATAAAATAAAAAAAGGATTTTCTCAAGCTATTTTCTCCATAACAACTAGGAAAGCCTTTCCATCACCAATGATTAGCTTTTCGGATGCAGACCTTTTAGACGTCATTCCTCACGAGGATGACCCATTGTCCTTTCAGTCTTCATGATAGGATAGGACGTAATGTACATCGGGTCTTCACAGTTATCGCCCAATTGATCGACTTGATGGTTGAGCTATATGTGGTAGATCGCCTATAAGGAAGTTCTATCAATGGACAGATATAAGGAAGTTCTATCACCAAAATTTCAGGGATTAACAAAACTAAAGGAAACATGATTTTTTAGTACCTAACTTCCCACTTTGAGAGGAAGTTGTTTTGCACATATAGCTTTTAAGGGGAATCTCCCTATGACTATGATATAACCCTGGAACTCTCATAAGAGTAGTGGCCCATACACAAATCCATAACAATACCATTGACAAAAGCCTAGGAAGATCAATTAGAAGTTTTAAACTAAAAAAAGGTAAAATAAATGTTAGATGTCAAAACTATACTAAAATGAGTGCATAAAATATGAAAAACCCTTAGGAAGTTCCAATTGTAAGGATGAAACTGGGTGGAAGCAATATTAATAATAGTTAGAACCTCCTTCTCAAAGGGGTCTAAAGGAAGATGAAACCAAGTTGTATGAATTGGGTATCGTAAGTATAATAGAAGGGTGTACTATCTTGATAGTCTTTACAAGTTATTTAGGGGGTAGGAGTTGACAATAATATCGATTTCAACCCAAAACGACTCAATGCTTGAGCTTGATAGAAAGCTTGAAGCTTTTTTTTTTCAAAAGATCTTATAGCTAGGAGATATAGGTAGGGACAAAAAATGAACTTGTCCCGGTGGGTGTTGTCAAAACTTGTCATGGTTTTAAACAGGAATCCTCCTATTGATTGGATATGGATATGCGTATATGTAGTTCTCTAATTTTTTAAGTTGGATATAAAAATGAGAATGAGTAAGTACATATTTGTCATCTTCCTGTCTTGATTTCTGTATCTATACTTATTTTTGTCCTTATACTTGTCTCCATTTTGAATTACTAAAACACCCATAGTTTAGTTTATTACCTAGCCTCAGTTTTTCCTTTTCTTTTGCCACACAAATTTTCATGATCTCTCTCAATTGTTGTTTTACTTGTTCAATAGTCACAAAAGTTTACTTATATCTCTAAAGTACTTTTCTTCTTATCACAACCTTGATTAAACATTTTTTTCTTTATATGATTTCCTTCCAATGATGTATTGTATTTAGAAAACAAAAATCTCAATTTTATTAAATCAAATAGTTTTTTAGACATAAATTTTAGTATTTCTACTCTTTTTTAATATCTTTTTTTATTATTTTTTTTTCACATTAAAATATCTGACTCGATTTAAAGTCTTCAATCACATGAACCCCTAAAATGTGTATGCTTTCACCATCAAATTCTTAATAATAACATATTTTCTTTATCATAATTTTTATTTTTCCTATAATAAAATTATTTAATTAATATTTAAAATAACAACAGCTAAGTATAACTAGAATATATATATATATATATATATATATATATATATATATATATATATATATATATACTCATTACAACTATAGGATGAATGTATAACAAAAATTTCATATATCTATCGATGAAGATAGTTAAATATGTCATGTTCGCATTGCTCCGTTACCATCCTTAGAAATCTTTAAGTTAAAGCTTTTAGTGTTATATACCTAATCCTTTAAAAAAAAAGACTTGTATTTATTTTACCATAACAATAGGGTTTTACTTCTAATTTTACTCCATTAAATTGTGATCGTATTATTTCTTCATGAAAGTTGTTCTTACAGAACCAGCTACCTCTAACAGTCAATGGATATATCACTAGTAGAAAAATACTATTTTACATCGTCGAACATTCCAGATGGCCTGTTGTTGACACTGAAAAAGAAAGCACGGAGGTTGCTTCGGATCGATGGGAGAAGAATGCTACTGACGTGCCGGGGAAGACCATAGAAGAAATCAAACAACATTATGAACTCTTGGTGGAAGATAATAGCCAGATTGAATCTGTTTGTGTGCCTTTATCATCTTAGAATTCTTCTTCGGAGGGCTCAACAAGCCATGCTAGCAAGAAAGCAGCTGGCAAAAAGGGCA
>Ga0209700_102683_pt1 | contig 35552 bp, 22 predicted proteins | sample SiratroredBW_FD_187528 | JGI IMG/M metagenome (GOLD analysis project Ga0209700, IMG submission 187528) | Root nodule microbial communities of legume samples collected from California, USA - Siratro red BW (SPAdes) (version 2) | ecosystem: Host-associated > Plants > Roots > Nodule | place: USA...
GAGGAATGCCGTAAGTTGCTTAAATCTCTCTCTTTTTTTTTTTTTTTTTTTTAATTTCTGATAGTGTAGTTAAAGGCTGTGCAACCTACAAAGCATGCCTTACTCGCTAAGGTGAGGGAAGGGAAGGCTCGTACTTCTTGCTGAGGCAATGTCAGTTCACTGAGGTGTACATAACTTACTCCTTGACTGTGAGAGAGCCTGACCAATGGGCAATGGGTTTAATAGACCCCAGCTCATGAAAACATCAGCTTTCTTTGTGTAATACAAGTGGGTGAATTGGTCTGTTTTATTTTTGTGGAGTAGTTTTCTCTTCTTTTACTTGCTGAATGGTTTTCAATTGTATCACAATTTGCATTAGTTTAAAAAAGTCATTTCGCCCTAAACATTTTAAAGAGTATTTTTTTTTTCTTTTATATTCTTTGGTTTCATGTCATAGCTGGCATGCATTGTAAACATTTTTTTTATTTAAAATTTAATTTAACTAAATTTTATGAATTTTCAACAAAAGAAACTGAACTTTATAAAAATTTCTTACTACTTTTTTACTTTAACTAAAATAATGGGAAAAATGAGTAGTGTTGAAAAGAATGGAGAAAAAAAAAATGAGGAAGTGGATATTCAGTGGGGTTTGGTGCCTCCCGCCTCGAGTTTAAAGTGCTCCTTGTGCCTAAAGGAGTTAAGGGTGCTATTTGCTTTTGACTACCCTGTATCTTGTATCTGTGGCTAATTTTTAAACTTATCTGTGGGTATAGGGGTGTTCCTCCGGGCGCGCGTTTTGATCCCTTTGGTCCTCCTGGTGTTCCTGGTTTTGAACCCAACAGATTTGCAAGGTATTATATTGCATTAACAATGTCATTTGCGTTTTTAACACATATACATATTTTGTGTATTGTTCTCGTTTATATACTGTTTTATTTTCTTGTTCATCTTTGTGTTTTTTGTTAATGTGACTGAACCGGGATTATTGTTAAATGGGGTGATTCAGATAGAAGAATTTAAAAAAGTAGAGAGGGAGTTAAGGAGATTGCATACCTTGAATTTTAAAAATAGATTATCTAAAAAACACTACCTTAAGCTTGGCTAAGTGTTCAAGGCAAATGTTTAGCTGGTAAAACTGTTATGCTTTAAAGCCTGATTTGAGGTTTTCTTCCCAATTGCTTGAAAGAATCCCCCATTTTTTGGTGTACAAGTATGAATTGATATTTCAAAATATATGTATAATAAAATAAAATATATACACTGCAGGAATCCTAGAAGACCAGGATCTGACGCTCATCCAGATCTGCAACATTTTCGGAGAGATGCTGATTCAGACTACATATAGATATATACATTTTAGTTGCCGTAATATGGACAGGTTCTACGGACAAGTTGTGTCTAGTCAATTTGCTAAAACAATTTGAGCAAACACTAGTTTCTGGACTATTCTTCCTGCGTAATTTCTCAAGGCTATATTAACTTTATTCCAGCACTGGGAATTATGTTAATTCTATGTTTTCATATGTATGTATAGTTAAGGATTTAATTGCAAATTTATAGTTTAAATAAGATCTTCGTCCATTATACCATGTATCAATGTTAATTGGAATTATTGTGTCTGTTGTAATTATTTTGTAATTATTTTAACAGTCATTTTAATAGTATATTGAATGAGAGAATTTACCTCTGCACTATATTTTTCCAGATAAAATTCAATATAGGGATGATAAGAAAATCAATTATAAGAATTAAAATTAGTTATTTTCATTTCCAATTAAAGTTTATTTATATTTATAGTTTTAGCTTAATCACGTTTTTTGTTCATTAAATCGAAAGTAACTTCATGTCTATTTGTCCAAATTCAAGAGAAATTATTTTACACTTTCAAAAAATTTAAAATACTTTTCTATTAAGAGTTGACTAGCCTTGTTCGGAAGGGAAGAAAAAGTGGTGAACGACCTTATAAACATTTTTCACATATCCCCTTTCGAGTGTTACACCATAGTGTCCGACTCTAATACTAAAAAATATACTTTTAAACTTTAGGAACCAAAATAAGTTTATTTATTTTTAAAATAAAAACAAATATATTTCAAACTTCAGAACTAAAAACATGATTCTACAATTTTACTTTTTTTATATCTTTAAGTATGACAAGTTTCTCAAATATTTGTAATAAAAAGAAAATAATTCAATACACTAACATCAAAAGTAATTATAATACTGTTAAATTGTCACATATGCTAAATCAATAGATTTTTATGATATTCTTTTAAGAGAAATTGACAGATTTCATGTTAATAATTCATAATTATTAATCTCTTAACTTATACAAAAGCATTAAAATATGTAAATAAAAAAAACTCTTAAGATAATTTTAACGATGTAAAACTATTTAGTTATAGATAAGTTAATACATGTCAAAATAAAGTTTGTTACTATGTCATAGGTGATGAAATATTTCAGTTTTATTAAGAGTTAACTACTTTTAGGAAAATCTTGTCTTTTAATTACATGTTTTCATGTATAAGTACAGATTTATATATATTTTCATTTATAAGTTCAAGTTTAAAACTCTGGAGAATTCGAGGTGAATTTCATTTGTACAAATTGTTAATTACACTCCGTACTAAAATTTAATAAGTGATCACAAAATGACAAACACAACTAATGTGAAGATAAGCCAAAAAAATAAAACTTTAAGACTTCGATTGGTGCATTAGGTTGAATGCTTCACCTAAAGTTTCTATTGGTTTATTTATTTTTTATGTATTACAGTTTCAAAATATAACGACTTTTGAAGCTGTATTAATAAAATGATTTGTAGTACTTAAATTGTTTGTCATGAAATTTTTTCAAACTATGGTCTTGCCATCTAATAACTTATTTCAGCATAATTTTAAATTTTCCTTAATTTTTTATCAGCTCAAAATGGTTTTTTTATTCAATTGAATAGTTTAAAGATAATATGTATATTCTTTACATTCACATTTAAATAGGGGCTAACTTAATTTTTTTCACCTAAAAATAATTGTTGGATCCACCATTCCGTCTAACATATCTGAATAATGTAATCTGACAACAATTCATTGATATTAAATTGAAGTTTCTTCCGTTAACATTTGCTAATATAAAAAATAATTTTTATTATTTATAATCATTGAGATTGATTAAAAAAATAATTTTAAATTTAGTGTCAGTTACAAAAGTGACATTATAAGTATCACTTTCTTTTCTTTTAAAAGATTCTAAATATATAAAATCTTTAGAGACCATGTTTAGTTGACATTTTTTTAGTGTATCAGTCAAAGAACCAGACTGTATGTTGACTTCCTTGTAGTATAAATGAAAGGAAGTAATGTAGAATGAAAAACAGAGCAAGAGAAGAAGAAAATAAATGTAAATGAAGAGTATAACAGAAAAAAAAAATGAGATATGTATTCAGAGAACAAAAAATAATGGCTTATAAAGTCGAAAATAACAAAAATAGAAAAAATTGTAAAACACACTTAAGCACAACTAACTAACAAATTAGATAAAAACTACAGATTTTGTTTTCTAAAATATTATAGTTGAAATAAGAAATTATATTTTAAAGGATTATTTATATTATAAATAATTGCAAATAAAACTTAATTTTTAATTATAATTAAATATTAAAAATAGTGGCTTTTAGGAATTGGACAACGAAACTTCCTCTCTTCACACAAAGGCCTAAGGTATTATTGAATTATTGTAAGAAAATGGAAACCTTATTCAAATTGTTCTTTATAATTCTGGGAAAAGTTGAAAACAACATGGAATCGTCATTGCTATCGTTTGTTTTTCGTTTATAATTTAAAATTTGTGGTGCCTGAGAGCTCGTGTTGGTGGGGACCGTGGGTCCCACATCGTGTTTATGGGACAATAAAACCTTTCGGATCTCCAAGGGTTGGGTTATGAATGAGGCTGTGATTCTGCACTCACTTCCACTACTTTTTACTTTATATATACTTCATGCTTTTTACCTATTATTATTGCTGCAAAATTCGTTTCTGCATCTCCTTCATATATTCATAAGCTTACAAATATATGCCTCTGATTCATTTCAATTTCTTAAGAATCTATGGTAACTCACCGTTGCTTCATTCAATCATTCACACTAAACGTGGTCTTGCTTGCTTGGAATATTATGAAATAATTTATGTAATACAACTGAAAGCAAATTTGTATAAGATGGTTTTAAATATGATTAAATTTTAAACTATCTGATTTAAAATGATTTCTTTGATGATTGTGATAGCATCTGCATCTTGTTCAATATTGAGAGAGCAAGGATTTTATAGGTTGATTTGAGAAATGACCATGTTCCATACGTTTCCAAGTTATTTCACAATTGCTCCCTTAGCACTGCAGCCTCATGTTGATTGTGACATGCCTTTCGTAGCTCACTAGTGGCTTCAATTCAAATCATTATTCTCAGTGACAATCACATAAATAACTTTTGTTTTACAAAAAAATCATTATATCTGTAATTACAAAATAGGGTCAAGTGGTGAGGAATCAATAAACAGAAAAAAGTTCAATCTCATTGAAAGAACATAAAAATTGAGGCTGGAGAACCACACAATGACGAGTTTTGATACCAACAGAATTGTGACCAAATTGGAATAAAATCGATAGACCACCAAATTCAAATACTAATAAAAGATGAGAATAAAACAAAAAGAACAACACTCGGCGACATACTATGTATATTTATATATTTTAATTACAAGGTTTTAAATGATGCTTTTGTCTTATTTTTCGGAAAGTGTTTTCTTCTTTAACGAGTATTTTAACGATTAATTAATAAGAAATTCAATGACTAATATTGCACTGTTAAATGTAATTATGAATTTGTTAAATATTTTCTTAATTTTCAATAAAAGTATAATTAAAAGTAAATCACTTATTTAAAAAAACAAATCAAGTACGTTATGATTTGATGTATAGAAATATGACTATTTCAATATCTGAAGAGTTATCTTCACCACCGAAAACAAAGATTAGCTATACTTATTCGTGACGCACACACAAAACCTTTCTAGGTTCGTGTAGAAAAAGAGATTCGAATGCAGTGATCAATATAAATACGACTTTGAAGTAGTAATTAGGAAAAAATAATTGCGTTTACTTAAATAGAATTGTTTGAGTTACAGTTATTTAAGAAAGGGGATTAAATGACTGATTTAGAGTTTTAAAAAAAATAAAATCGAATTGTTTTGTTAAGACAAATCCAAAATAATTTGAGATGAATTAATTATAAGACTAAAAATATTGTTATTTTATTAGGTGTCACAAAACTATAGGAAAAATAAAAATGGTTTCCTTAATATTTTCCTATTTTATAAACAGTACCAAAATTTTATATATCAATGAAATGTACTCTTAATTATATTTTATTAATAATACTTAAATTAAGAAAAAATCAAACACACTTTTTTTGGAAGTTTAAATTAAATCTAAATTGAAACTTGATTTTACAGTTCTGGTGATTCGTTTTAGAAAAGGTAACGCAACGTTGAAAATGTTGAAAATTGTTGATAATAATTTAATATGCTTGTTCTATCCTTTTTATTGCATTTTATTTATGAGATTTTTAACTATTCATTAACTATCAAAAACCAATAAAAAGCATGACATTGACGCACCATCGCACACTCTCAAAGTACCAATATAATTCATTTGAAAATAGTACAATTTCCTCACTGACGATTATACTTACGGACAATTATTTTTAAAACGTGTTTTAACCGTAAATAGCTTTAATCCTACGTTACGTGAAAAATTAAGATTATAATAACATTTTAACAATTCTTGAAAATCAATCATAACATAAGCAACGTGAATTGATAGGCACAACAGTGATTATAAAGAATTATTCATTATAATAATAATAATTGTAATTAGAATTTATAAAAGTAGGAAATTAATCTGTAGTGCATTATTTAAAAAATAAATAAAGGAGAGAAACAAATAATAAATAATAAGTACTGTATTGTAAATAAGAAGAGGACGAATCTGGGAAGATAATGAATATTTAAAAGTGACAATTGGGTCTAACTTGGCCGCGCGACCGGAGAGAGGCCTCTCGCCACGGGTTTTGCGTTGAACCAATAACTGAGCGCCACGTAAGCGGAACGAAGAGAGCTTGAATTGCGTCCAGGTTCAATGACACTTCTCTTTATAACCAAACCTTGGTTCTCCTTCTTCTTCCGGAGAAAAAACCAACAGAATCTACTCTCCAATTTTCTAGCTTAGATTCCCTTCTCCAATGGCTCTTGCCGTTACTACCACTTCTTCCTCTTCACCAGCAACCTCCACTTCCTTCTTCTCGCGCCTTGGATCTTCCTCCGACGCAAAAGGTCCTTATCTTCATTCCTTTCCTTTACTCTCCCGTTTTAACCAATGATCAACACTTGATCTGAATTTATCGCTTCTTATCACGTCCTAGGGTTTCGTTAATTAATGCCTTCGTGTTTCTCTTTTCAGCTCCGCAAATCGCTTCGTTTCGGTTTCTGGAGAGGCCTAATCTCTCGTCCGTTGTTGTTAATTTAACTCAACGAGGCTCCTCGGCGAGACCTCTCAACGCCCAGCCACAGCGGAATCATTCTATTGTTCCTCTTGCTGCAACCATTGTTGCTCCTGGTACATTTTCTGCGTTCTGTTGTCACCACATTTCCTTCTTTTCAGGGGATTTTCTATGTTGTGGTTTCTTTCTGGCCTTGATTGGAGGCGATTTGAACGTGCTTTTTCTTTTTCTTTTTTTATGTTTTGGTTTGTGATGTGCAGAGGTTGAGAAGGGAGAGGAGGATTTCGAGCAATTAGCGAAAGACCTTGAAAATGCTTCTCCTCTTGAAATTATGGACAAGGCTCTCGAGAAATTTGGCAACGACATCGCTATTGCATTTAGGTAGATTCTTAATTTTATATATTGGTGCTTTTGTGTAATGGTACTTTGTTTAGTGGATTTGCGTGAACATATGAATGTCTCTTTTGAATTTTACCTTCAGGCGTTGTTTTTTTGGGATTGGTGGGGGCAAATTTTCAAATATTTCGTATGTGTTTCCATAAACTAATTGCACATTCACATCTATTAGTAGATAGTGAAGTACGAAGACGAACAGCAGAGAAATGATTTGTAACTTCTCTTGTGCATATAGACATGTTGTAGCAGCTTATTTCTACAAATCTTTACAAAGAATGTATAAAATGAAATAATTAAATTTATTTAATGTAATGAAAATATAAAAAAAAATGTTATTAAGGACATTAATTGGAGAATGCATATAAAACTTTGCAAATTATGTAGGAAAATTAATAGGAGAATGATGTGGAGGAGGATTAAGAATTATTCTGTTGGAAACTTTACCTTTTTAATAGATGTTTTCGCGTGTAACCCACCGAAAAAGCCAAATCAGTATGAAAATTGAAGAATCGATGTGAAGATGGCAGAGCAGTTGATCACATTCATTCCTGTCTACAATTTGACGATTGAAATATATTTGTTCCTTTTCTACTTTGTTGAGACAAATACGTGCTGCTTCGGGTTGTTTCCATTAACACGTTGAATTGTTAATATTTGAGAGTTGTAGCTTTAATCATTTTACGTGTGTGTTGCCGCAAAATTATCTTTCTATGACTATGTATCTGTATTTGGATTTTAACGGGTAGTTTTACCTTTCAGCGGTGCTGAAGATGTTGCTTTAATTGAGTACGCTCATTTGACCGGTCGACCCTACAGAGTGTTCAGCTTGGACACTGGGAGACTGAACCCAGAAACTTACAGGTTTTTTAACGCAGTTGAGAAGCATTATGGAATTCACATTGAGTACATGTTCCCTGATGCTGTTGAGGTTCAGGCCTTGGTAAGAACCAAAGGGCTCTTCTCATTTTATGAGGATGGGCATCAAGAGTGCTGCAGAGTAAGGAAGGTGAGACCCTTAAGGAGAGCCCTCAAGGGTCTCAAAGCATGGATCACTGGACAGAGAAAAGACCAGTCTCCTGGTACTCGGTCTGAAATCCCTATTGTCCAGGTGGATCCTGTTTTTGAGGGAATGGATGGTGGAATTGGCAGTCTGGTGAAGTGGAACCCGGTCGCAAATGTCAATGGGCTAGACATATGGAACTTCCTTAGGACCATGGATGTGCCCGTAAATTCATTGCACTCCCAAGGATATGTTTCAATCGGCTGTGAGCCATGCACAAGGCCAGTTTTACCTGGACAGCATGAAAGAGAAGGAAGGTGGTGGTGGGAGGATGCCAAGGCCAAGGAGTGTGGTCTTCACAAAGGTAATCTAAAACAGGAAGATACTGCCCAGCTTGATGGAAATGGTGCCACCCCTTCAAATGGCTCTGCCACTGTCGCTGACATTTTCAATTCCCAGAATGTGGTCAGCTTGAGCAGGGCCGGAATTGAGAATTTGACAAAATTGGAGAACCGAAAAGAACCATGGCTTGTTGTGCTCTATGCACCATGGTGCCGCTTCTGTCAGGTTAAACTCTATTCCTTAAACTTCAATACTCTGTTAATATAAAATCTCACTACGGTTCATTTGGTTCGAAATTACCATCATCTAATGAGATGTTTATTGTGAAATGGAACAGGCCATGGAGGAATCGTATGTTGATTTGGCGGATAAGTTGGCAGGGTCGGGAGTTAAGGTTGCGAAATTCAGAGCGGATGGAGAGCAGAAAGAATATGCAAAGAGTGAACTGGAGTTGGGAAGCTTCCCCACAATACTTCTCTTCCCCAAACACTCTTCTCGACCAATCAAGTACCCTTCTGAAAAGAGAGACGTTGATTCGTTGACGGCATTCGTGAATGCCTTACGGTGATGGGTCAATTGAGTATTTCGCTCAATAATCCGTCGTACAATGCTGGCAATAAAATTCTCCACTGATTTTGGCAATTCATTGAGAATGGGGATGACGGCAGTTTTGATAGCAAAACTAAGATTTTCAGGTAGTAGTATCCCTGTATAGTATAGTTTACCTTTTTCACGATTATAATTGGTGTACGAGGGTGTGATTTAATGTCTGAGTTAGAGGATTAGATATATGGTTGTATTATATTGTTACTTCACTGTCAGAATCTACTCTTTTAAATTTTGGCAGATTCAATGTCAAATGGTAACAATATACAGCTTCAGCTAATGTTGCGCGTGTGTAATAATATCGTACCTTAGTTGTCTCTGAAATCTACCTTTTTCAGTTCTTTACAAGTTTAGTATCAGTTTCAGATATCCTACACATTGTGATGTTTATCACTCGCACCAGTGCACCTTGATGGAATTAATTATTAGTTTTATATTGACTGGATTTTTTGAGCCATGGTTGAAATTGACCTGTATAATTTTTTAAAATGACATTATTTGGCACTCACTCAATAGTTGGCAGAAATAAAATTTTTATGTAGGAATAAAAGGATTTTCTTTATAATGAAACCAAAGATAAAATATGCAACTTTATGAGAGATAAAAAGAAGTTAATTAAGTTTATTTTAATAAAAAGTTTAGTGTATAAAAATAAAATTATAATTATAAAAATGATAATTTTAAAAATACATAAAATGTCCAGTAAGAAGTCTACTGTTTATAAAAAATAAATGAAGATAAAAGATAAGTTTTACTTTCAAGAAAAAAATGTTTTATTATATAAGGAGTCATGTATATTCTTACACAATACGACTGTAATGAAAAATAATGTTTAACCCGTGAACTCAAATTTAACCGTTTAAATATTAAATATTATTATTAAAAACTTGTAAACAATACATTTTTTAAAATATATTGTAATTTATCTTTCCTTATTTAAGATATTAGCAAATAAAAGTTAAAACGGCTATAAAAATATGAATAATTATGATATATGAGCTATTGAAAACTTTAAAACTATGAAATATTGAAAAATAAAAATTGAATGTAAGGATAGTGGAAAAGTTAATAGTTATAAAGAAAACGTAAATTGAGAAATTCTGAGAATATATAATTATTAGATATAATAATGACAATGTAACCTATAGATAACTTTGTTTTTATTTTAACTATTGTGTTCTCTGCAACAAAACTACTAACTATTTATTTTGTATAAAACGCATATTATAAGTTTACAAATATATAATAAAAGTTGTCCAAATCAATATTCTAGTTTAATTAATTTCAGAATACACTTATCGAAATTTTAAAAAAAGGGGTGCATGTTTTTTTTTAGGTGTATGAAGCAACTCTCCTTATTTTGACACCCTTATGCTTTCTTATATGGCCTAAGTTCCATACGGATTCTCCATCTAAAGAATAGGACGAGCTATAAGTACTTCGATATTCATTTTATGTATGGTTTAAGATTCCATCAAGAAGCCCTGTATAGAAAGTATAACATAAGATGATCCATAAGTACTTTGCTATCCATGTTCATTTAATTTGATTTTAGTGAGCTATTTTCCAATTTGATCCGTTTAATGAGAACTATTCTCTAGTAGATTTGATTCAATTTTTTTGTGCTTAATCGAAAAAAGTTACAATAGACAAAGTCACTTTATAAAAGATCTATGGCTTAATTTATATCAGGGTATACTTTTCTACAAAATAAAGTGAATACTCCTTTATTGAAAAGACTACACTTTAGATAATTTTTCCTAAAGCTAACTAACTTATTTTAATAAATATAATAACTATTATTAATATATAAATTTTATAATTATAATGTATCATAATCGAATATTTATTTATGTTTTCAAAATATTAAATGATCTGTACAAGACAAACCATTAAACATGTTGACCTGCATATGATATGAAGTGAGAGTTCTGTAAATAGCCTGGCTCCATAGCTTTAAAGATATCTTTCATGTTGATGCTGCCATATATGTTTAGCCTTCAACACCAATGTTCAAAATTTTGTTATGAATTATGTCTTCTCTTCGGCCTACAACACCACCAGATATTAAGAATTCAGACTTAAAACCCAATTAGAAGGGGTTGAGTTTTTAGATTCGGATTTAAATGTGTTTTAATGCAATTGTCAATGTATTTAAGTCATTAGAATTGTATCATCATAAAGGGGTGTTAAGCAAATAAAACAAACCATTAGACATCTACAACATGGACAAAAATGAAGCAATAAAATTATGCCCTGGCATTTATGTTAGTTATGGTACCAAATTAACTCTGATATGAAAGCTATTGCTTTCAAATATATATAATAGTACCCTCTAAGAAACTGCTACTTCTGGTCCATGTTATTTGTGTTTGTGATTTACATAGTGCAGGACTGCAAACTCTTTTTTACCCCTTCTTTTCTTTGGATTCCCATTTCTGATTGCTTATCGAAGTCCAAACAGAACATTGGAGCAAAGTTTTACTCAATTGAAATATAATCATTATTTATGTCAATTTAAGGTCTGGTCTTCTGTCTGTCTCTTTTTCTAGTAAAGTCTTACTCTTTTTCTCAACTTTATCATTGGTTAAGAAGACCTGCCAGTTTTCAGTTGAACAACTCTACCTGTGGCTGTTCAACATCATCCACATGCATTTTCAATCCCTTAAAAAGAGAGTATTTTAGTGGGCATGAGTTGAGACATCTCAATATCCTCCACTTTTTTTCTTTATTGATCTTAAGTTGGCTATTTAAGCAAACATAATCATAGTTATTCTTTAGCTAATTATGGCGATTGTCATTGAAAAAATAAAAGCTTTCAAGTGCCCAATATACTGTGGTAAAGTTGGTAACCGAAAGTTCCCTTTATGGGATCAGGTAAACAATGGATAATTCAATATTCAAATATTTAATTGTGGTGAAACACTGAAAATGATAGATTAGAAAAATAAGTTTTTTTTGAAAAAATGATCTAGTTTAAAATAGTCTGATATTCAACAATGTGATGATGAATAAGTTTGTGGTACTCTAATTTGTCTTTTTTCTATGACAGAATGAAGAAACATCTCAATACAACTGATAAGATGCCAATGATAAATTATCTGAAAAAACTACCTAGAGAATAATATTGCAAGTACTGAAATTTCTTTCGTTTTGAATGTATACCCTAAAGGACAAAGGTAAAGAAAAACGTATATTTTAGAGAACCACTTGGAAGGCACACACCTTATAGGTGCTTAACCAGTAAATGTTCAAATGCTTGTGTCATAAAGTTGGTTTATTTGGGGAGAAATTGTATCAACCAGTGGTTTAATTACGTAACTTTTTTATTATATAATTACTATATTCTAGTATTATATAGATATATTTATAAAGTTAGTATGTGAATAGACTGTGGGAGATGTTGAAAGTTAGAGAAGAAGAGAAGCTTTTGGATGCAGCAGTGAGGAACCAACGTGTCTCTGCAGAAGGCTGTTGCCGTGTTGAGATTTAAGAATCATCTATTAGTGTGCCACAAACATAATTGGTTAAAAGAAAGTAAAAGCCATTGTCTTCCACCACCATACAATGAAGCCACCAGTTTCTTTATTTATCACTTCTCCCTTTTGTTCGAATCCCTATACTATAACTATCAAAGTCAAATTCTTAGCGCGCTGTCTATCTTATAATTATATGTTGAGATACATTCTTACAAGTATTTTTTTTTTTATTGAAATGCAAAAAAACATTTTTTAGTAATTTTTAATATATTTGATATGCAATTTTTATATTTAACTATAATAAAAAAAATTAGACATATATACCGCATGTAAGAACAAGACCTTCTGATGTTAAGAGTGATGGAGGGATATTTTAGAGAAGTGAAAATCCGTTGAATTTGAACCGACAATGCTTCTGCATCACAAAACACCCAAAGTCAAGAATAACTCCCACACACCAACCTAAACTCCCAAATCTACACACAGTACAGTTTCTTGCTCACTTTCCCTCTCACTCAAATTCCGAAAGAAAAAGAAAAACCACCAATGTTCAACTCAATCGCGAAACAAAGAAGCCTCTCGAAAGAGCATGCAAGAAAGCAAGGTGAGGAGCAAGACAAACTGAATTGGAATTGAAGATTCCAATGATAAACTCAAATTATCTCATCTTTTCAGTCTCACTGTTACTAATCCTAGCGTTTTCCCAACATCATGCGGCTACTTCCGACCAAACCAACGCGCCATTCGTGGGCGTGAACATCGGCACAGACGTCTCCAACCTCTTACCCGCACCAGACCTCGTGAACTTCCTCAAACAACAAAAGATCACTCACATCCGTCTCTACGACGCCAACCCCGACATCCTACGCGCCCTGTCGGGCACCGACATCCACGTCACCATCAGCGTCCCCAACAACCAGCTCCTCGCAATCGGTTCCTCCAACGCCACGGCCTCCTCCTGGATCCGCAAAAACGTCGCCGCATTCCGCCCCGCCACCCGCATCATCGCCGTCTCAGTCGGCGACGAGGTCCTCACCACTCTCCCCTCCGCGGCGCCGCTCCTCCTCCCCGCACTCCTCTCCCTCCACGCCGCCCTCGTCGGCTCCAACCTCCACAAGGACGTGGTGGTGTCCACCCCTCACTCCGCCTCCATCATCGTCAACCCTTTCCCTCCCTCTCAGGCCTTCTTCAACCAAACCCTTGAGACTTTCATCCTCCCTATCCTCCATTTCCTCTCCCAAACCAATTCCCCCCTAATGCTCAACCTCTACCCCTACTACGTCTTCATGCAGAACAAAAACCTCGTCCCTCTCGATAACACGCTTTTCAAGACCCTTCCCGCTTCGAAACAAATGGTTGATCCCAACACTCTTCTTCACTACACCAACCTCCTCGACGCCATGATCGACGCTGCGTACTTCTCCATGAGGAACCTCAACGTCTCTGATGTCGTCGTGCTTGTCACGGAAACCGGTTGGCCTTCCAAAGGGGACTCCAAAGAACCCTATGCCACAGTTTCCAACGCTGTCACATTCAATTCGAATCTTATTAAGCATGTTTTGGATCGGAGTGGCACCCCTTTGCATCCCGAAACCACTTCTAGTGTTTATATATATGAGCTTTTTAACGAAGATTTGAGGTCCCCGCCTCTGTCTGAGGCTTATTGGGGTTTGTTTTATGGGAATGCTACGCCGGCTTATTTGCTTCGTGTGTCTGGGGTTGGGGCTTTTCTGGCTAGTGATAATGCTAATCAGACGTATTGTGTTGCTGGGGATGGTGTTGATTTGAAGGTTTTGCAGGCTGCGTTGGATTGGGCGTGTGGACCCGGGAGAGCGAATTGCTCAGAGATCCAGCCTGGGGAGAGTTGTTTTCAGCCGAATAACGTTAAGAATCACGCTTCTTATGCTTTTGATAGCTATTACCAGAGTCTGGGGAAGTCTCCTGGATCTTGTGACTTCAAAGGGGTAGCCATGATCACAACCACTGACCCCAGTAAGTTTAAATTAAATCTCTCGTCTTTTTTGGTTGATTTAGAGTTTTTGTATTGGTTGCTATTCAATTCATTTTTGTTAGGCAATTACTCTTCCTCTGTATTATGTTGGTTGCTTACTCCTAGTGCTTGCTTATAAATCTTCCTGGGGTTTTAATGTGTATGATTATATTCACTAGATTCTTTCAAAGTGAAGAGGTTGCCGTTTTCATTTCTTATCATGTGGTTATAATGCTTCTTGTTTTACTTGATAAGCTTGTTTCGTGATGTTGAGGGAGAATCTGTGATCTAAGATAAAGAGCAGGCTTGTGAATAATAATGATTTCTACTTACGATTGGGGAAAGGGGAAATTAGCAATGATTTTTGGTATGAAAAGCAATTAGTGTGTGGCACCCACGTAATGCAAAGGCCCTTTGACTAGACTCTACTTTTATTTGAAGAACATCAATTAAAAAGGAGGGGGTAAGGGGGAGTATTGAGATTGCAGTTACTTGTTGAATAGGGGAAACCATACCATTTGGTTTTAGGATTGGAAAAGGAGTTCTAATTGTCTTTTGCCAAAACATAAGTGGTGATAACCGGATGCTGTCTTGTCTGAGGTCCTCTGTTTGGCTGTTTACCCTTACAGATGCAGAAATTCTTCATATAGCAGTCACTTTTTTTGCTATTTCAGTGTTCAATTTGCACAGTTTATTGCAAACCCAGTTATATTGAGTATGCATGCAATGCAAGCATATTTCTCTATACCTACGTAAATATAACACGTTTTTCTTTGCAGGTCGTGGCAAGTGTATATTTCCTGGAAGGTAAGAACTTTGTCTGCTTAGCTGCCCCGTTCTTTTTCATTGTTTTATGGATCTAAACTTTTTTAAAACAAGAATAAGTAAAGATTTACCCAATGTTTGTGTTCTCATACTGTTGATGCAGTAAGAATTTAAGCAACAAGACAAAGCAAGTGGTGAACACTACTCATTCGAGCAATGCAGGGGATAATTTAAGGTTCAGAACCTTTACAATCATTGAAATAAGTGCAATCTACGACATTCTGCAGAATTACTTGGTTGCCATTCTCCCCCTTTTGTTTTTATTCGTTCTGTGAGGCGCAAAAATTATTTTATAGCTTTTTAGGGTGGGACGTGGTAGGATATGTAGGATTATTTTGTATCTCTTAGAGCAAAAGATTTCTGAATGAGCTGCTGTTCTAAAACTTAGTGCTTAAGTTAGGTGCTCCTTTCAAGAAAGTAAAAAGGGGTTGGTTGTAATTAAATATATGTATCTTCAAATTATATTTGTTAATCTCTGTAGTATATGAACATAATAGAAGTGAATCTTCTGAGGTGAATTTTTTATGTGAGGAGAGAGACGCATAAAGATCACAAACCGGGTTTAGAAGTTTTATTACTCCCCTTGTTTATGGTTATGGTCTTTGTTTATCTCTGATATGAAAACGTCTGTTACCAATATAAATGGTCTTTGTTCAATTTCATTTTTTTTTTTTTTTTACTAAGAAGATGCTAAACAATAATCTGTTGACCCCGTAACCCATATAAAAATATTATTTTATCGAAGACTTAATTGTACTTTTTCATCTTTTAGGTATTATAACTGTGTGATCATCTTCAGGCTAAACTATGATGGTATCTGTAAAAGGAACGTTTTTCAATTTTGGTTCCTATAATATTTGAATTTTTTTTGTTTACAATATTACGTGGTTTGTGTCAATGAATATGGTGTCAAGTAAAAAGTTAAATGATCTTTGAAAATGATGATTACTAGTTGTATAATAATGTTAGTGAGTAACGTCTTAATATTTAAGATATGTAAAATGTTATTTTTTTTATGGAAAAAAAATAAAGAAATATTTTATAAGAATTGAAACCAAAATCATGCCTTTTTATAAGATTAAAAATAGTGATTTAAAATTTTACAGCATGAAAAATAAAACATTACAAGAATCAAAATAAATACTTATTATATAAGACTAAAAATATATTTAAATCTTATTTTAATTATGTCAATTATATTTTCAAATATTATAAATGTGATATTAACCCATACTTAGTGTGTTTAAAAAAATTAAATCAAAATTATGCGGTGAACGTGGATCGAACACGTGACCTTCAGATCTTCAGTCTGACGCTCTCCCAACTGAGCTATCCCCGCATTTGATAATCATACATAAATATATGATAGTAGTATATTAGTAAAGGTGTAAATATATAATATTAGTATAATATATAATAGTAGTATATTAGTAAAGGTGTAAATATATAATATTAGTATAATATATAGTAGTAGTATATTAGTAAAGGTGTAAATATATAATATTAGTATAATATATAGTAGTAGTATATTAGTAAAGGTGTAAATATATAATATTAGTATAATATATAATAGTAGTATATTAGTATAGGTGTAAATATATAATATTAGTATAGGTGTGATATGTTTGTATGCTTTATTAACAAAATTTAGACATGCTATCTCTATTTTCAATATTATCTTTAGAAGTAAAATTAATTATTTTCACAATATTATCTTTCATTTCTTTGTTCCAACATTAACTGTAAAGACCCTTATAGATTCTTCACTTGGAAGCTTACACTAACAGGTTCATTTCTTTTCCTATATCCATATTTCACCTTTTTTTTCACCGATTAAAAACTTTCATTCTTCTGTTATTCTTCTATTGTGGAAAACAAATGCATATTTCTTTTTTCTTTTATGGATGACATAGCTGATCATCACTCTTGTGGAAGACATTGTTTGGCTTCAACATGATTCTTGGTTTCAATTTGCTGAGCATCTTTATTAATGGAAAGTTCCCAGGGCCTCTGATAGACACGACTACATATGACAATTTGATCATCAATGTGCATAACTACCTTAGGTAACCATTGCTTTTATCATGTTACATTTATTGTATTTTGTGTTCTTATTCCTTTAGTTATATTTTGTTTATCAAATCCTTCCCTTTGAAGCAGTCTTTAGAAATTGTGATGTAATGAACCAAGTCAAATCCTCAGGGTTTTGAGTTCGGATTTAACGTCTGGACTCAGAGATTGAGGCTTGGGGACCGTGTGGTGTCATGGACTAGGTAAGTTCGACTTTGAATTGACTCATCAACAATACTGATAGAATGGGAACGGATCTCAAGTAACATAGTTAAATCCATTTAATAGGTAAATCTTTTTAAGGCATTTAGACTACCTTTAACAGGAATCATGCGTTTGAAGCCTATTACTATTGGAATTTTCATGAATATTGTCCTTACTTCTTACTTAACCAATAATGTGTTGTCATGTTTTGATTCATAGCTCCTTACACCGAATGGAACCTGACAACGAGTGGACCTATACCAAACCCTCAGAGATCTTTCCAGAATGGATTGATGAAACCAATTTGAACCATCATTTTGGAAAACATTGCCCCTATTATCAATGGCAAGCAGAGATATGTGGTCAACGGTGTCTCATGTTGCACCAGATACCCCCTTGAAACTGACACACTACTTCAACATCTCTGCAGTTCTGTGTGTTAGAAGCATTCCTAACATAAGGAGAATCAGCATATACAAGAATATAGATTTGTGTTTTGCTGAGAGTATTTTTCTGAAAAAATGAATTTGGTTGATTCAACCTCCAAACAATGATATAGTAACAACACCTATTTAGATGATTAAATATAAATATATATAAAAGTTTAAATATGATAAAAAATAGTGACAATATATATATATATATATATATATATATATATATATATATATATATATATTATATAAAAAGGATTATATATGTATATATATAATCAAATATATACACATTTTTTAAGTAAATTTTTGTCGTGAGAAAAAAAAAGGAACAGATTCTGTTAAAATACATAATCAATTATCTTAATATTTTGACTCTATTTATTTATTTTTATAGTTTTACAAAGGAATAAAAGATCTACAACTTTTATTACTTTGTTGAGCCACACGTGATACATCTTCTGAAATATTTCATTTCTGACTTCTTCACCCTTCTCTCTATCATTATTGTCAAGAAATCACTGCAAGGAGATTTTTTTAGTCAAGATTTACAGGTATTGTAAAAAATTCTTCCCGATGGGCTATTATCAATGGAAAAAAATTCGTTAGAAAGTGTAGTGTAACATTTGTTGTCGAATTTTTTTGTCTGATCTGTGGTGATTAAATTACTTTTAAAAAAAAATAAAAAACTTAATTACCAATTATATGAACATTTAATTTCTAAACATTTTAGAATTGAACATTACAAATAACTTGAACATTTTATTGAGGGATTAAAACATTTTTTTTTAAATTACAAGAACTAAAATGTCCAATTCTAATTTTGAAATACAAAAAATTTTACTTTAGGGATTAAAGACATATTTGATGAAATGCTAGATGAAGACGAATATAACATTTGAAAGGTGAAACAAAAAATAATGTGGTTAAATTATTGGTGAAACAGGGTGAAAGTTTTTGTCCTTTGGCTATTGCAAGTATGGTCTATAAGCTAGTGATGGAGAAGCTGAACTTGTTTGCATGTGTAGTTCCTAAGATGAACAAAATTCTTCTACCCCCACCCACGACTTTGTCCTTACTATATGAAGAGAGTCATAATTCATTATCATTCCTTTGCAGCTTTAGTTATTCAATAAAACTGTGATTGTTTGTGAAAGTACTTTTATCCCAAACAGTGTGCAAAAGTGACAAGCAGGTCTGTTGTTAATAAGAACTCTCATGCCATCAAATATCTCATGTCTAATGTGAGGCTAAATGTAGAGGAGCCTGTATAAAACTGTGTATTAATTAAAATTGGTACTATAGGTTGTTTCTATGTAACTATCTATCTCACTTTATCCTTAATACAACAACTAGAAAAAAAATATGAAATTTGCAATTAAAGAAATATCATAAACCATTCATTTTACTTCAATAATTCATTTTTTTTAATTTTTTATTATAATTACAAGTTGAATTTAGTCATCATAAAATATTTTTTGAAGTTTTATCATATTGCACTATCCCTAATTTTCTTATACATCCTCTAATTGTTTAAAAAAAAATATTATACTGCCATGTTCATGCTTTCATTATTTAACTATTTTAAAATTATTATACTTTTAGTTAAAAAAAAAGAGTTGTTGTAAACATTAAAAAAATCAATATGAAAAACATTCAAAGTCTAATTCAGGAACATTAAAATTATTATTTCATATTATTTTTTAATTAATAATTCACATTCGCATGTGATCTTTATTTTTTTTACACAGTGTGATATTTAACTAAATTAAACCCTTAATTGTAATTTAATATAGTTATAAATAAATATTATTGTCATAATAATATTTTTTCATAGCTTTCCTACAGTATACATGAATATGCTTCTTTATACATGCTTAGTGAATAGTATGATCACCAAAATTATTGTAATTAATTGATAAGTAACATTTATTAAGTAATAATATGATCACCAATTAACTTTTAATTATATTTTAAAAAAATTAATATTGATATATATATATATATATATATATATATATATATAAAACCTAAATTTATAGTTCTTTGTTTTAATAATAAGCACGGGGCACACACGTTAACAAACGAGTAGATGTAGGCATATGTTAGTGAAACTTCGCAAACATTCATAAAGGTACACCTATTTATTTTAGAAAAAATAATTTGATATTTTTCTTAATTAAATAATTAGGGGGAAGACATTTAGTTATTTAAATGTTACATATAGTTACACCTTGCCTATGGATTTGAAAATTCAGCTATTGAGAGTCGTGAAAATTTATAATTCTATATAAGTAAAACATTCATTAATTTATAACTTTATATCGTATGTTAAAATAAGGTATATATATAAAACACAACTTTACTTTAATCTTCCAATTCTAAATCCGGTAATAATGATTAATGAGATTTAATAATTATTAAGATTAAATTTAAAATTAATTTAGTTTTATAAAATTATTTTGTAAAATTATATTTATATCCACTTATGTAATATAATTTAATATAATTTTAATTAATATGAAATCTTTAACTTATCTTTTAATTTTGAAGATTGAATATTATATTAGATATTTATAAGTGGTCTATGAGATAATCCTATAGAATAAAAATTGTATCAAATGAAATTTGGACTTTTCACTACTATCTTCATCAAATATTGTTAAATGAGTATTCTTTGATTTCCAGTGTGGGAAAGTTAAGAAAATTTGAACTTGCATGCATGCGATCCTATTTTTCAAAATTTTAAATTGTTGAGAAAGAAGGGGAGATTCTTAATTCAAAAACATTAAAATGATGAAGAACTTATATACAACATCATAATATCATTCTTAATTCAAAACATTAAAACAATGCATTTTATGACTTCTTCTTTTTTATATGTATTAGTTCTCTTACTCAATTTTTTTTTTTTTTTTTTATCAAATGTAGATATCAATTCAAACTTGATTTCAACAATTTCATAGAAATTTCAGCTAGACAACCTTTGAATCCGTTCCTCCATCTTCTCCATGCCATTCATTCAGGGTTCATTCCAACCCATCAAGTCCCCAAATGTGTTTGCGTTTACACAATGTGGAGAAACAGAATGAGAGGTAGAACACACTTGATTTCAGTTTAAGCATTTTGGCATCGTGCGAAGAAATTTGCTTGCATGCCCACAAATGGCGAGTAACTCCTTCTTAACTAGGTGTAAGAATGGGAGGAAACTCCGTCATGCGAACCATGTCTACGTGGCAACGCTTGTCTTCATTTTATTGACCAAAGAATATGACATCAACGTGGAACCTTTCGGTGCTGTCTTTAACCACTCTTTATTATATATAAATCTAGATCGGATGAGTATTGAATCATGAGTCAAACAGATTTGACACTATTTCAATCCCACCTTTGAATTTCTCATACCTTTTAAAATGCATGTTATTGACAGAGAGGGATGGTTATGACCATTTTGTAACGTTGTTGCTTTCTATGGGACATTCAATATTGCTTATGCAATGCATCTTTATAGGCTACTTTCACTACGTCTTAACTTCAGTTCATTCTAAGTTAGCCAGCTATTTCCCACGTATATTATTTCCCGGCTAAAGTTCATTTTGACTTCAAGACTTTGTCTGTCACTTCAAATAAATTACTTTTATTGCCATTTATTTCCGTAATCATTCATTATTATAATTAACTGAAAAAAACGTAATTATATCCCATAACATTAAAAAATACATTCATAAATGTTAGTAACACGTGATCTAACGTTAGTCTTTTAATACACTCTTTACCGTTCATTTAATTTTATTCAGAATCATAAAATTGTCCACTCCTTATTTAATGATCTTTTTAGTTTAAGTTTCAACTAATAAAAAAATACTTGACTTTTGAAATCTGTGTGAAAAGAGGAATAAAGTAAAGAAGAAGGATAAGATAAGTTGGTAGACATAACGAATGTGATGAAAAACAAAGAGAAATATTTGAGATCAAGAGAATTTGACTGTGTGTTAATTAGTGTCATACATAAGAAAATAGAATACTATAAAAAGGGTGTTACAAATATATTATTAATGTTCGCTTAAATTATACGAGGAATCATGCTTGATATTTTTATCATTTAATTAAAATGTAAATGTAGAAGATATTACATCAATTAAAATGACTAAATTTGTAATAACTATTTTAAATTTAAGTGATGTGACAGTAATTTTTATACTGACGTAGAGTATATAAAAGTTAACTTTATTTCCCTGTAATGAAGTATATTTCTATAGCTTGGCTTCACCTCTGGTAATACAGTACTATTTACATAGGTACGTGTAGTTCCTGAATTGTGTTTATAATAACAAAGAAGTATGTAGCTGATTCTTTTCTTTAAGAGACAAAGAATGTCTGGAAAAGACCCAAGGGAATGTCTAAAGAAAATGATATCACAAAGACCTCTTCTGATGCAAGGCCCTTTCACTTTTTAACCTTTCATTTTCACCCAATCATGAAGGCATTTTTGAACAATTTTTGGTTTCTGAGTTTCCGTGTCTCAAGTTTTCCTTTTATCCATCGAACCTCTCTAGGACTAAACTCACCCTTCCAAGAGGGGTAACAAAAGCTGCACTAAAGGACAACCCTTTCTGCCACACACTCTTGCTTAGTATTTATTCTCTTTTGTTTCTTCACAGACCACCACCCTTCTTCCTCTCTTCTCTTCCCTCTATCATAACCAACACAATTCAATGAAGCCTGAAGCTGCTGCTGAGAGTGATCTCAGCTCCCTCAAACGCTCCCCACCTTCAACCATGTCTTCTTCTTCCTCTTCTCTCATCACCACTCTTGTTGATCACAATAATAACCCTTCACACCCTTCTCAGTTAAGACCTCCTCGCCGTCGTTTTCCTTCTCATCACCTTCCTGAGATAAGCCTCAAAACTCCTATGGTTAGGCCTTATGTTCGATCAAAAATGCCCAGGCTTCGTTGGACACCAGATCTCCATCGCTGCTTCGTGCATGCAGTTCAAAGACTTGGAGGAGAAGACAGTAAGCTTTTTTACATTTACCTACATATCATTTTTGGTTTCCACGTACCCTATTCGAGTCACAATCATGTTGATCACTAGAGATGAACACTTTTCCTAACCAAGGTTCAAACAATGGTTATCTCGTAAAAAGATTACTCTTTTACGTTCTATTACATTTATACATGTTAAAGTTTGATTTTTGTCAAACAAAAGGCTTAATTTTCAACTGGTATGTTTCATTGGTGAACCTTTGTTTTGAGTGGTGTTGATTTGGATTTACAGGGGCCACACCAAAGTTGGTTTTACAGCTCATGAATGTAAAGGGGCTTACCATATCTCATGTCAAAAGCCACCTTCAGGTTACTCTTTTCTCCACAACCACGAAAAAAGTTATGGGGGAAAAAGGCGTAATCAGTTCACTGCCTGTTTTCTCTTTCTTTATTGAATTTATCTATTTTTAAAAGATAAAAAGATTTCCTGATAAAGAGTGCAACTTCTTCATAATTAATTGTTAAAGTTTCAAAAACCTGGTGTATTGATGACAGATGTACAGGAGCACGAGGCACGAGCAGATGAGTCAAGGTATATAATTGTACTGTGCATCAGTTACTTATGTGCAAGTTCTAATGCCACAGATGTATGCATCATGTATAAGGAAGAAATAGCTAGGTGTAGACTACGTTAGACATTTTGTTTGGTTCAATAGAGGAAATTAGATCTGTAAACACTGAAAAGAAGATATATCCATATTTACCAAGAAAATAAAGGAACCAACCAGGGGTAGTGGACCCTTTTCCGTCACCAAGAAAACCAAAGTAAGGTCAATATTCCTCAGGATTTTGTTCCAAGAAAATTAACTTATTAATGTTAGGTACTGTTACACATTCTTTTCATGAGGTCATTTACTGAAGTTATTCAAGAAGAATTATATTATTATATGTATTGACAATTAATAATACGTGGTAGAACGTTTTCTTAACCCCACTGCAATAGGTGCAAAGAAGAATGACGTGGCTCCGGAGTTTCCAGCTTCCACATTCTCAACTCTGGGCCCAAGGTACGCCCAGCAGAATCCTCACCAAAGAAGCTGCACGGAAGAGCTTGTTCCCACCCATGCTCAATGGTATTTCTTGTTCCATTTATTTTGTTTTTACCATTTCTCACTTTTTGACAGTGTTTATATATTATTTTTAAACTTTATAAATTGTTTTCTAGTTCTAGAGTTGCTTTTTAAATTGCAAAAACTGTTGGAGATTTACATCAGGCATAAGTAAAAAACATAGGTGGATAGAAAAATCAACATTACATGTTTTTCTTTTGTAAGGTCTTTATGTATTATAGTCTGTGTGTGTCAGTATCATGTGTGTTTGTTTTGTATTATTTTCAAAAGTAGATATAAACACGTGAAAAATGAATTTACTTGACAGACCATATATACAAGCATGGTATTTTTTTTTTATTAAGAAATTAATTGTTTCTAAATGACTTAAAAGGTATATTTGTAACACTTCTGTTTTTAAACGTTTATTTGATTTGATTGTCAACGTTTAAAAAAATTACGCCAACACCAGTATTTTAGATTTAGACATTTTTAATTACATTATGTCATAGTTGACTATACAATGATTAAAAAAGGGAACTTCTATTCAACAGATAATTTAAAAATTTTACAATAAAGAAATAATTACTCCAACAATCTAATTAATATAGTTCACAGGAAGAATTGAAATTCCTCCTGCCAAATTATATGAAAAACTATACTATAAAATTGTTTAGCATGAAGAAAAGCTGTATTTTCTCAATTTTATTAACTAAGTGAACAAACAAAGCAAAGCATCATTCCATGCATATCCACTAGGACTAAAATTAGGAAAATGTGACATGCTGATTGAAAAAGTTACAATAACTTCATCCTTCAGTATTAAATTTCATCCTCAAAATTTGTGTGAAAAAGAGATTAGTCAGTTTCTCCATTGCCAATCCGATTACTCAACACGCGGTTAAAGCATATTCTTGGAAACTAAAATGAAGGACCAGAAAACATGTAGACGTTAGCATTTACTCATTAAGAAGTGTGAGTTTGTCTTCACTTTATTTGCGTTGGTTTTAACAAGTTTCACACGTATACATAAACAGAGTCTACGTTTAAGAAACTCAGTAATTTGTTTTGTTCTGGCAGGAATGATTATGAGGAAGGGTGTAACAGTGGAAAGCAAGGTGGTAAATCGATCATAGGTTGTAACGGCAATGAACCGAAGATGCACTCCTACATCATCTTCGAGGGTCTTCTCAGTGGCCACACTGTCCAAGTAAGTAACTCATTCTCATTAGTGTCTCGTTGATTTTGTGACACAAATATACATACACAATAGTAATAGAATTGAAACAAGTTATAGGATAATTATTGTACAATGCTGAATGAACAGTTTATTCCATTTTGTTTCTTCAGGAGAATAAAATTGGTCCTGAAAAGGTTACACTAGGGGGTACCACCGGATATGAAAGAGACCATGAAAGATTCGAAGACAGAATTACTACTGGCATAGGAGGGGAAGAGAGAGTGGGTGAAGGCACACTGTCCTTATCAGTGAGGTCAAGGGCTGATTCACATTCATTCTTCAATCGCAACCACAATGGTCCAGATGCCAATGATGTCTCTCTTGAGCTCACGCTCTCTTAGAATCATGCACATAATCATAACATTCTACCTTTTCTTTGTCATTTACATATATTTCGCTCCTACAACTACACTAAAAACGCTGCCTCACCATGACTTTTCAAAGAACACAACAATACTGCTATCGCGTGCTATTCCGACATTGATTAAGAAATTCAAAATATTTTCATAAAAGCATTATCTAATTTTATTTATTAATTTCTTAATCAATGTCTCTAAAACACTTGGTAGCAGCCGGAGGCGGAGGAAATTATAATGCTGACGCTACTTCAGTTCGGATCATTTAGTGATCACAAGTACTTATATACTAGAAAGTGTTCTAATTAAGAACATAATACTAATTAGTATAGAATTATTAATGGTAGTATTAGTATGCGCTGCATCCGAAACTGCACAGCTTGACTTAATTTGATTTGTTACTATTTAGTTTTATTAATTGTTTAAGTTTTAACTTTTGCTGTCTGATTTATCAATTATGGTTTTTCCGGTATTTGTAAATAAGACAACTGATTATTTAACATCTATCTTTTTTTTAAAAAAAAGGGGTTTTGAAGAGTTTATTAGTTTTGAAAGTAAATAAATATATTGATGGAATGGAAGAGGAGGTGTTGGAGCAGGGAATGCGTGGGGCAACTGCAAAGTTTAAACGCAGAAGAGCACAATTTATTTGTGTTAGAGCAGTGGAAGATTTATATATAGATGTGGGGGACATTCCCTTCTTATATCATAAAGCATTGCCTTTATAGACAGTAGTCATGTTTTCAAAAATGCTTTTGCTTGCTTTACTTTTAGCAATTAGCCGCTGCCAGGCCAGAAAGCTTGGGGGGTTTGGTGAGGAGAAGGCAGTTCTTCACCATTTGCATGCCTATGGGGGTCTTGGTGGCTCCGCCGGCGGCATTGGTGGCGGTGGAGGGAATGGTGGTTATGGGGGTGGAGTTGGAGGTGGAAAGGATCATGGAGGAGTTGGGGGTGGGATAGGGGGTGGATTTGGGGGTGGAAGTGGAGGATTTGGAGGCGGAGGCGGAGGTGGAGGGGGTGGAAATGGAGGTTTTGGTGGTGGGAACGGAGGATATGGAGGCGGAAGTGGTGGTGGTACTGGAAACGGAGGATTTAATGGCGGAAACGGAGGCTTTGGGGGTGGTGGAGGAAATGGAGGATTTGGAGGTGGAAGTGGTGGTGGTCATAATGGGAAGGGAGGATTTGGTTGTGGTGGTGGCGGCGGCGGAGGATACGGAGGAGGCATTGGTGTAGGATCTATGAATGAGACTATGTTTTGAAAAATTCACTGTTTTGTTTTTATTTTGTTAAAGTTCCATAATTTTATTAATAATAGAATAATATCACTTATATTTCATAATTAAACATAAAACAGTTTTAATTTACAACTCTTTCAAATCTATTTTGTTTTTTTCTTACGGTTGAGATCGCCTCCTCATCCCTACTTTTCTTACACTGTCTACAAGGTTTGTTGATATAAAATGTTCAAAATACAAATAAGTAGTTAATTTCGTACTTAATTTGAGTAACTGATATGCCACTGAACAAATAATCACTCTATAACTTAAATGACAAAAAAGATATTTATTTGATACGCTAATCAAATAAGTATCTTTTTGGGTACGTTGAAAAGAACTTAAAGAAATTTTATTTAATGATTAAATTTGTCAAAAGAGGATTTGGATTAGCTTTTAACTTGATATGTAGATTCTTTAACGTTATGTTTGGATCTAATAGATAAAGAAGATAAAGATTTGCATTCAGAGCTAAAAAAACGAGGCACATAATTATCTAAAATGATAAATTTCCATACAAAAGACTATATTCACATAAAAGTAAAGATTTGTGAGAATTATGTCATAATCATTATGCATGACAACGTAATCAATTAAATTATGCGAATCCTAATTACTTAAGAAATTTAAAATTATAAAAATAGGGTTATATTCAATTATGAAAAATTACATACGGAGAAAGTATGATATTTAATACAATTGAACACATCAATTTTGTTCAAATGTATAAAATTAGAAATAAGGTTCTTTTATTCTTATTGGTATCAATTATAAGTAGAATATCTAAAAATATCGCAATAAAATTAAAATGTTCCAGTGTTAAATTAATACTTTTTTGAATGGTGATGATATTTTTTGAGTTTTTGATTGTGTTACTGGCTATAACATTATCAACGTATTTTTAAGATGTCACCTATCTAGTTTGTTCAAAATGTGTACATAATAAAATTTATAGTGTAACTTTTTATCAGTTATATGCACTACAAGAAAAAGTTAAAATACCGACAAATTATTATTGACGAAATTTATTCGTTGATAAAATATCATTGCCGACGGATACTATCTGTTATTAATTATCGAAAGAAATACCGACAAATTTATCGATGGATTTAACTTTATATGTAATTAATATTTGTTGATTATTATAATATAATTAGCATTTTTTGAATTATCGACAAATTTACTGACGGATTTATCCGTCAATAAATTTACATACAACCGATCTATCGATTGATTTTAAATGTTTTGGAGAGATTTATCTCGTTAATAATTTTAAGTTTTTTTTGTAGTGACGTAATTTTCAACAACAAAAAAATTAGACGGCAGCACATAATTAATGGACCTAAGCTCGATATTGATATTATATTTAACCAAAGGCAAGTTTTTTTTTATTTATTTAGAGATTTCTTGTTCATAAGAAAAAATCAAACTGTAGTATCTAATGTGAAAATCTTTCGGCTGTAGAGAAAATTAGATTAATTTCAAAAGAAATAACAATTTTTGTGCTTAAGAATAAAATGAATTAATTTGATAAAAGATTGATAAACTTTGATTTTTATGTGATTCATTCAATGAATTTGGGTTTATTTGTTTATAGTATGATTTGAGATGTATTTTCCTTATATAAAAGACTAAGCATAATAGTATTTTTTAATAATCTCATTATATTTCTAGATGGGTTGAGACTTATTCTCTGTTTGAGACTTATTCTCTGTCTCTTATTTAATATATTTTTTTGCTGAAAAAAAAAAGTAATTACATTCTCATATATAAGCTATATATCAAAACATAATTATTGTGTTATAATATATGATCAATCATATTTTTATTGTTTTTATTTATTATAATAAAATAAATAATAAATATAATATTATTAAAATATAAAATAATAATTCATTTTTTTAATCATATCAATCGTGTTTTTTTATAAATTTTCTCTTCAAATTGAATCACTTTTTATTCGTTCAAACAACCTTATTTTTCTTTCTTTCTTATCTCACGAGCTTTGGAAAAAAAGTGGCGAGCTTTATATATGATTAAGCTTTTATTATTTTTCTATCAAAATATTAAATATTGAAAGTATACTTTAACAATTCTGAAAAGCATTTATTTTAAATTTATATTATTAATATTTTGAATTAAAAATAAATCAAATATAATTAAAGCATTAATATTTGGAGAGATGTGTTGAAGAATGTCAACTTATAAAAGTTGAACTTAAAGTTCTCTCTCTTATTACTACAATCTTATATTTATTGTATTTTATAATTTTTTTAATCATATACGAATTGCAAATACTACTTCAAACTAGTTAAAATATATTTTAAACAAACTAACTTATTGTGTAGATTTTGATATGTTGCAAAATTCCGTGAACTAAATAAACCGATCTAAATAATTTTAAAATTTTAAAAGCTCAAAGTTAGTGTAAAAAAATTACTTTTAATATTACAAATTGTTATAGAAGATATGATTGAATAATGTTTTTCTATTTTCATCTTCATATTTTCAGTCGATTCAATTGGAAGGTTATTAACTTAACAAAGACGAAAATAAAAATGAAAACGAAGGAAATTTACCACATGATTTTGAAAGAATATTTTTCATAAACATTTTTAGAAGAAAAAATTAATTTTTTTTCAAAAGTCAAACTAATTTATATAAGTTAAAAATATAATTTTAAAAAATTAATAAAAGACAATTTTTAACAATTAGATCATAAAAACTAAATCATTTTCATTCTTAAAGATATTTAGGAAGAAATTTCTTCAATCATATCAAATATATAGTAACTTCAATTTTACAATCTGAATATATATGTAAAAATTCAATATGGCGAATTCACATGTCATCCCAAAACCAAAATATTTGTATACAAGATGACAGCTGTCATGAATGTGGATGAATTGAATTATGACAGCATAAAATTGAATTGTACAGAACCATAATATATATATATATATATATATATATATATATATATATATATATATATATATATATATATATATATATCTTTAATGGGTTGGCCTTAAGTAAATTTTTAGTCTGCTATATTTAACAGATGATTTAAATAAGTATACTGCATTGATTAGTACGCGTACTCAATAATCTATTTTTTACAATAAAACATTTGCGGATATAGAATATTGAAGACACTTCTTTCAAGAAAACAAACAATCATATTTATGTTGCCTAAGAAAATGGGTTGAATATTCTCTTTGGATAAATTCTAACTATATCTTTTACTAGTTTTTTCAGTATACTATATCACTGCTTTAACATTGCTATGAATTTAACTTTTCCTTTGAGAGATATTCTTAAATATCACCTATTTCCCAATTTTACATTACAAAATAAATTTTAAATTGTCATTTTCTTAAAATTAGGATCCATTCAAAATCATACTTTAATAAGAAAATAATTTCACTTCACTGACTTTATCAACGTTAAGTGGTGAAATGAAGTTGTTGTAGAGACACTAATAAACTACAAACTTAATTATGATGTTTATAGAGATGTCAAACAAACTAACCATTTTGACCCCCATTGAACAATGGTTATAAGGGGATTATACTTGAGAGCATTGCGAGACATAATTTCGTTTTACTTGAAGGAAAGATACGTTATGGAAAAGCCATATGAAATTGAAGATATTCATTATTTTACAGAACAAAGTGACATAATTAAAAATAAATAAAGTTGAATCACAAATTGATGGAGGAAACGAGGGTAAAATAAAGCAGACAGGTACAATGGATTTTTTCTAAATTTGTTATAGGTCCACACAAATGATTAATCGAACTAGGTCTGAAAATACATGTTATGATTGGATCAACAACTTCAAGCAATTATGCTCTAACAGAGATTGTATTCCACCTTGAGAAATTATATTCATGCAATTATAGAAGTGGTTGAGCTTTTACCAAATACCAAAGATCTTAATAAACTGGTTAAGATTTACTTGTCCGAAAATGACAAGAATTACAAGGAATAAAAATCTCTAGCAAACAAGTAAGATCTTCGGAAGATTTTTGGCCTCTCGATGATTTTTAAAAAATTAGTGTTAGCTGAAAAGTGGTGCACTGTTCATAATTTGATAAATTGAAACGTGCTTCATTGCATATAGTGCTTTCCTAGTTTTTCTTCTTACTCGTAACGTGGCAGATACTAGAAGCAGAAGATCTTAGAAAATAAGATTATGCTCCAACAACCAATTATCTTCACACACAAAAGATCTAACTCCATGTTACAAACCCACCTATTTTATACCCAAAAAGGAAGCAAACCAGGTCTGCTTCATTCTGTAACTTGACAATGATTGACTCTTTTTAATAGAAAAAAATAATTGACTTTTTCGTCCATACTCCCTTGTATTTCAAGTAGTCAACCAGAAAAACTATACATGTACATAAAACTCACAATATAAATAAATAAATTATTTAATTACATATTTCACCAGGTAAATATATTTTACAACTATTTTTTCATCAAGAGATTTAATTTCGCATATTACACACTGCTAAATTTCGGAGAGGTGATAATGTATCATTAGTTTTTTTTTTATTTATTTATTTCAAGGAAACAGATCAATCACGTTTTACAAATATCAATGACAAAAGTATTCTCTTCTATTTTTTAAATTTTTTGTAAAACGGATAAATAAAATGTGGGAAAATTAAAAAATGTAATGGTAAAATGCACAAAAAATATTGAATGATCAAATTTGAAAAATTCACAATATTTAAACCATGCATAAAATGTGTAATTAAGCTTACACTAATAACATTAAAAATCTCAATATGTAGAGCAACTGTTAACATTATATATTTAGTGATAGTAGTTAAATTGGTCCACGTATCCACTAAAACATCAAGCTGTCTTCCATGAAGAAATTTTAGGATTGCTGCAAGTGGGGATTTGCTTGTGTTTTGCTGGGCGTACACTTCATTGTTTAGTAAGCCACTACGAAAGCAAACTTACTCTATAAGGAAATGAACAAATGTCAGTAACCAAAACTCCATATTTTTAATTAGTCACATGGTACCCACATTGCAGTTCTTGCATTCATTTTTCTCATGTGATAGGTGATGATTAATGTGCCTCCATTATTTTGTCAATTAATTAAAGACAAGTGAGCACTGATTAAATATTTCATTCAGAAGCAGTTTTCGAATCGAAATGATAAGCCATGGATGGCGTATAATCAAACTTGAATATCTTTGTTTCTTCTGATATATTAGGAGATAATATTGTCACCAACTCCACTACATATAATTATTGGTTATAGTGTAATGCTGTCTAACTGGAGCTTTGTATACTTTATAATTAAAAAGCAACATCACCAATAATCATGGGAACGTAAGGTCTTGGATTATTGTTAGATAGACATTAATTTATGATTGGTCTAAACTTGTGTCACATTTTCAGGCGGCTATGGTTGACCAAGCAAGAAAACTATTGGACCTTTCTTGACTTGGATGTTCAATTTTCTTGCCCATGACTGTATAATTGATGGTTATTTTAATATATTGTTTTCCTATATAAACGGGCCATCATAATCAATAACGTCAAGCAAGTAAGTTTTTTAGTGAGCTGTGTTTGCATGTACGTAAACAGAAATGATGAGTGGGGCTACTGCTAAGTTTTTGTACTTGGTTCTAGTTGTGTGGGGCACATTTTGTGCTTGGATGAGTGGTGTTAGTCATGGGATGTATGTTGATGGTAGAAATCATGCAGGTGGTGATAATTATTGCTCGTATACAAGTTGGAGGGGTTGTGGCAGTTTCTTTGGAAAAGGTGGTAATGAAGGCAATGCAGAAGATCATATTCCCAGTGGAGGAGTTGGCAGGGGTTATGGACAAGGTGAGGGGTATGGTGAAAGTGTAGGGAACGGTGGAGGAGGAGGTGGTGGTGGAGGAGAGGGTGGAGGTTTTGGTGAAAATGGTGTGGGGTATGGTCATGGTAGTGGATTTGGTGCTGGGGTTGGGCATAATGGAGGAGGAGGAGGTGGAGGCGGTGGTGGCGGCGGCGGTGGCTCAAGTAGTGGTATAGGTTATGGAGGAATAGGTCAAGGTAAAGGGTTTGGTGCTGGCTTTGGAGTAGGTGGGGCTAATGGAGGACAAGGAGGTGGGGGAGGAGGAGGAGTTGGAAGTGGTTCTAGAGGAGGGCAAGGTCACGGTAGTGGTTTTGGTGCAGGTGAAGGAGTAAGTGACACGGGAGGAGGAGGAGGTGGCGGTGGCGGTGGAGGTGAAGGTGAAGGAGTTGGCAGCCAAGGACAAGGTCATGGTAGTGGTTTTGGTGAAGGGGGAGGAATGGGAAACATGGGAGGTGGAGATGGGGGAGGTGGAGGCGAAGGTGGAGGAGTTGGCAATGAAGGACAGGGTCACGGCAGTGGTTATGGTGCAGGTGGAGGAGTGGGAGCCACAGGAGGAGGTGGCGGTGGTGGTGGAGGTGGAGGTGAAGGTGGAGGAGTTGGCAATGAAGGACAAGGTCACGGCAGTGGTTACGGTGCAGGTGGAGGAGTGGGAGCCGCAGGAGGAGGTGGTGGTGGTGGAGGTGGAGGTGAAGGTGGAGGAGTTGGCAATGAAGGACAAGGTCACGGCAGTGGTTATGGTGCAGGTGGAGGAATGGGAGCCACGGGAGGAGGTAGGGGTGGTGGTGGAGGTGGAGGCGGAGGTGAAGGTGGAGGGGTTGGTAATGGAGGACAAGGTCATGGTAGTGGTTTTGGTGCAGGTGAAGGAATAGGAGGCATAGGAGGAAGTGGTGGAGGAGGTGGGGGAGGAGGTGGTGGAGGTGATGGTGTTGGTAACGGAGGACAAGGTCATGGTAGTGGTTTTGGTGAAGGTGGAGGGGTAGGCAGTAATGGAGGAGGAGGTGGGGGCGGCGGCGGCGGTGGTGAAGGTGGCGGTGTTGGAAATGGAGGGCAAGGTCATGGTAGTGGTTTTGGTGGAGGTGCAGGTGTAGCAGCAGTTGGCATGGGAGAAGGTGGTGGTGGTGGAGGAGGAGGAGGAGGAGGTGGTGGTGGTGGGAATGGAGGTGAAGGATATGGAAGTGGCTTTGGTGCAGGTGTTGGTAGTGGTGCGAGTGGTATGGGAGGAGGTGGTGGTGGTGGTGGTGGGAGTGGAGGTGGAGATGGCAGTGAAGGACAAGGTCATGGTTATGGTAGTGGTTACGGTGGAGGTGCAGGCAATGGCGGCATAGGAGGAGGAGGAGGAGGAGGAGGGGGAGGAGGGGGAGGGGGAAGTGGTGGTGGAGGTGGTGAAGGGTATGGTCATGGTAGTGGGTTTGGAGGTGGCATGGGGATGGGAGGTGGAGGCAGAGAAGGTGGCAACGATCATGGTGTTAACAATGGCGTTGGAATTGGATTTGGCATGGGCATGGGTTTTGGTTTTGGTATGGGAACCACCGGAACAAAGATCACCAATCAACTTCATGTCAACCATCCTTAGAAGATCAATTCCTTCCATACTCATATTTTCACCATTCAAACCAACCATATTCAAAACTATTTATTGTATGTCAATGAGGATGATTCAAAAGTCTATTGATGACTATATCATCTAATTAAAATATAAATTAAATTATTGAATAAAAAATAATAAAAATAGTTATGGGATGGTAGGATAAATTTTGAAGAGTTTCAACTTATCATATCCATTTTATTTATTTTTATCTAAAAGTAAGTTAGTCATCTTCCATGAAGGTGTGGTTGTAGTTCTTGAGTTCCGTTATCTCAATTTCTATAAATTGTTATATTTTGTTCTTTTGCATTTCTTTTATAGTACTGATATATTAATACTTAAAACTACTTAATAATTATAATCTCTTAATTGAAAAAATATTGTGTTATACTGTTTAAAATTTTTCATCAATGTAGATTAAGATTGACACTAAATGTGTATAGATGTTTCACTTTTATTTATTGTTAATACAAACCCGGATGTAATTTATTTGGGATAAAATAAGAATAAACTTATTTTTTATTAAAAGTTGTCAACATCAATTAATTTTTTTCTTAAAAAACTAAAATTGTAATTATTTTTTAAAATGGTGGTCGGTATCATTTTTGCTTATACCAAATACTTAAAAAGGTTATATATTGAAGAGGATTTTAGATTGACTAATAATGTAAATATATATATATTATGTATGTCTACTTAAGACACAGAAATCTTATAAAAGTAAAAGTTGTGTGTACGTATCTCCAGATCCTTTTCTTTTCTTTCTCGTTCTCTCAAGCTCTCCATTTTTTTTAATTTTCCTCCTCATATCTCATCTATTTTAGATTCTGATCATACCTTGCGGTAGCTGGGGAGTTAGGGATCATTTCTAACCGATCATAATCTGAAACAGAGTAAGTTCATATTTGCTCTAAAAATCCTTTATTCTCTATTTTTCCTTAGATTATTGTCATCAATCTTAGTAGGGACAATTGAGAAAAGTACTTCTCTCAACTTAATTAAGATTATACTAAAATTTGGTTTTATTCTGATAACTTTTTCTAGATCCCTAGATTTTGAGATTAACATCTTTATCGGGTGGAGGAATTGTCGTAGAGATCTTCATTAGGTAAGGGAAGTTAGTAACTTGTTTTATACTAATTAGTTACTTTCAAATATAACTTTAGGATAAAGTACTTGAATATGTGATTGTCAGTGCTCAAGTCTTTCTTGCAGGTCTGACTGGTCCTTGAGCACTGAATATAT
>Ga0209700_102684_pt1 | contig 35546 bp, 35 predicted proteins | sample SiratroredBW_FD_187528 | JGI IMG/M metagenome (GOLD analysis project Ga0209700, IMG submission 187528) | Root nodule microbial communities of legume samples collected from California, USA - Siratro red BW (SPAdes) (version 2) | ecosystem: Host-associated > Plants > Roots > Nodule | place: USA...
CTTTTTAGCACCTCAGAAGTGATGATCCATGCCACAAGTGATTTAGGACTAAGCCAATCACCAACACACAAACCCAACTAAGGACCAAGACCTAAACACCCAACTATCTTCATGTTGGCACAAAGTGTTCACTTGAATATGCTAAGCCTTGGTGCTCACAATATTGACTTCATCAAATCATGTGCTTAGCCTTGGTGCTAACATAAGTAAATGATTCTGTAGAACATGACCATACCAAAAAGCTTCATTCAAATGAAGCATATATTTGTATTAGCTAATATTTATTGTATGTTTGAAAGAATTAGAGGAACTAGATGGTATAAATGATTTAGACACAAATGTAGAGGTCCTTATTGGAACAGATGAATGGATTAGATGAATAACATATCAGACAAATTTAACTCATCACAAATCATTTAACGTGAAAAAGAAAATATGTGAGTTTAATGAAGGTTGGATCATCTATAGGGTCTTGTACTTTGAAATCTCCTTATACATTGAATTATCACAAAATTGTCGAACTAGTCTTAATGAACCTTATGTCTAAAGATTGTCTAATGCGAGGATAATGGTTGGATCACTTAATGGATTGTTCAAGTTTGATCGTCTAATATTAAGTTTTGATAGCCTAATTTAAGGTTTCTTTATTTATTTAATATTAGGTAGTATCATAATTGAAACTCATTAAATGGTTTATCTCAAATAGAAGTAAACAATTTATTGCACATGAAATTATTACAACTTCTTGGATGTTATAGGTCCACCCAACAATGCTTCATATGAAATAATAGGTATTACAATAATATCTAAATAGGAAACTTTCAATGAATCAAAGAATCCTAGAGGGAATATTCTCTCTAACTTGCAAAGAGTAATTGGAATATTTGTTAGCACCGAGACTTGCTAAGTGATTTGATGAAGTCAACAATATCAAAGCTTGCTAAAGTGGATTGCTTGAAGCCATCATGGACCTTAATGGGATTTTTGGTCTTAGGTTGGGTGTGTGTGAGTGGGTTTTGGTTCAAAACCATGAGTTGCATGATATATCACTTAAGAAAAGCTTCATAAATTCAATTTGTTTTACAAATAAATAATTGAATCTAAGATGAGGTCTAATAGAGTTTGGAAAACATATTTTCAGAGTAAAATCTGTTAACAGTTTTTCATAAATCAATTTGCTGGATTTTTTCTATGTTATAGAAAAATCAATCGATTGAATGTTTGAATCAATTGATTGAGTTTTGTCTGTTTTAATCTAGTTTGCTATAAAAGAGTAGTGCACATTTTTCGATTGAACCTAAGACATTTGACTAATCATTTTGAAAAATTCTAAGAGAGAAAAACGTGCCCTTACTGCGAGAACTTGTTCTAAATGATTTACATAAAAAAAACATCAAGAAATTCAATCTTTGAGTTTTGTGTTGAGTGGTTTTCAAGCAACCTTGGTTATGCACTAGAGCTAAGTCTTCTACACTGATTTGCATCTATTTTGTAATATATTTTTGTGTAGAAGCACTATCATTTTTCAGTGCTATTGTATTACGAGTGATTTGGTTACAAATTATATAGGGTTTGTGATTTTTAATTGTGTGTTTTGTTCCCATATTGCATATGGTTTGTAATTTGGGTTTGTGCAATAGGGTTCTGCATTATTTTACAACTGCTATGGGGTGCAGTAGGTCCTGTGCTGCAGGGTGCAGTGATGTCTTGCTTGGAGCAAGTGTATTTGTATTGTATTGGATTAATCTTGGAGATCTTTTTAGTGGAATTCTTTACTTGTTGACAAAGAACTGGACGTAGCCCTTGAAGAAGGGTGAACTAGTATAAATCTTGGTGTTCTTGATCTCTTTTTCTCTTATGTTGATCGCTTTTTCAATTCTGTTGTAAGTTCGGTTTGCTATCATAGTTTTAATTAATTGTTCTTCGCGTTTAATCAATTGCTTACTCTACTACTATCATTTTTATGTTCTCTGAAATTGATTGATTTCAGTTCTTGAATCCAGATTGAGTGTTTTCAATTAAATGTGATTGCTGCAAAACTGTTTAAATTTCTTGAAACTTGATTTCTTTGTTCAATTGATATCCCTATTTCAGTTTATTGATTTTGTAATGCTTTGTTGTATGAGTGATTCTTAACTGACTGAATCTGTATTTGAATAAATTGCTATTTTGTTGTTTACTGCTCTAGTGCGGTATTCAACTAATTGTTTCTGGGTTTCACTTAACTTTTTCTAGATTGATGTGGATTGTGCGCTGATTTCAATTTGTTGCTTTCGTATTTCAATCTGTTAATCTTTGTTGTTTACAGTTCTATATGATTATTCAATTGATTGTTCTTGACCTGGAATTTATTAACTTTTGTTGTGCACTTCAAAATCACACTTTTAATTGTTTCAATTAAGAGCTTTCATTCTATACTTCAATACTTTCCATTTTTGCGAAAATTTTTGAAAGTTCAATTCACACCCCCCTTCTTGAACTCAGTCTAAACTTGTTTTCAATATTTTGCTCCATCCTTTTTAGTGATTTTTGATTCAACATTGCAGAGCACAAACCTTTGAAGAAATGAGAAATTTCAATAAGGGGATTTAAAACGTGCATTGGCTATGAGTTAAACGCAATATGAAGTAATATCTCTATGAATACATGACAATCATGACTTTTTATACCATGAATCATTCACTTGTCAACATCAATACATATAACCAAGTTCGAAGAATAACCATCTAGCATCCTCAATTATTTTATCCAACAACAAACTAACTTAGCTTTACTTGTAGTTAAAATGTAATTTGCTTTAGGCTTTAACATTGTGTTGTTAGTATAAAAAGAGTGTTAAAAAGGATCGACAAACTAACTTAGCTTTACTTGTAGTTAAAATATAATTTGCTTTAGGCTTTAACATTGTGTTGTTAGTATAAAAAGAGTGTTAAAAAGGATCTACGTATCCATGAAAATGGGCTGCAGATAATGCAGGCCCAAATATGTATATACTCACTTTTAGTAGGCTTAACGGTTTTGAGAGGGATAACAATTTGCTAAGATTCTCGTAACTGAATGGGGAATCAAATATTTCAAGTAATTAATACTCAATACTTGAACAAATATCTATTAGATGCAATAGATAAAATATTGAAATATTGTTACACAATTTGGATACACTTTTGGTACCAAAATCAGTTGTTTTTTAAACGTGAAGGAATAAATAGAACAGACCTATCATGAGAAAAGACACTGAAAATTTTTATTTGGGCTAACTTAGTGAGCAATCAAAAACCTCCGTGGTTAGAACACCTATAATACAAAGCTAAATCTTTTCTTGCCTTTTCTCTTCCTACTAACATTCATGTCAGTATTGATTTTTTAAACATTTTCTATGTACATAACATTAAGATTATGTCTTAATAAATTATCTTTCTGGTATTGAAGATTTCAAAAACTACTTCTTTACATCCAGTTATGTCACTCTCCATATCTATTATCCTTGTCACACCACCTTCACTTACTTTTGGAAAATCCTTTACTCTTATCGAAACTTGTGAAGGTACAGGCCTAGTAAGTGATCTATCAATTTGAACTTGTTCTTTTTGAAAGACTTTAATATTTCTCCTAAATGAATGTAAGAATCTTCAATATAAGTTAAACCGATAACTTTTGTGACCATAATTTAATACGAAGGATTTTTGTTCCATGCAATGCAGACAAGCCAATCATATGTGAACTTTTGGTCAAGTCTATAATCAAGTAATTATATATAATGATTAATATATATTTTTTTATTGAAAAATTTAAAATAATGATTAAAATGTGTGATTAAATTAATTTAAACTAAAATTATAAATTCAAATCGTGTTACGAGGTGTGAAATTGATTTAATAGCAAATTAGGGTCATTTATTGAAGTTTTTAAGAGAATCAATTCTTTTTTTTAAAAAAAATAATATATATTTTTTGTTTTTAAAATAATTATAAACTAAAGAAATATAAAACCTTATTAACATTTGAAGCTGTGTTGCATTACTACGTATCAAATAAATCACTTTTATTTATTGCAAAACATATATGTTTGTTAAACAAGTATAAACTATTCAAATTATTTAATTACTTAACTATTTCACATCAAAATCATTTCTTAATTTGTAAAAACTAACCCTAACACTAGTAGAAAAAGATATTTAATCGCGGTTGTATAAGGCTTACAAGCACGGTTGCACAACCGCGATGGTTGTAACCGCGGTAAAAAGTACTGAAGATACCAACACAGTTGTACAACTGCGATGGAAAGTATAACATACCACCTCGGTTCTTCAGAAATCACGTTAAAAAATGGCTCATATTATGTAGGAATATTAAAAACTGGCACATACTAGCGCAATTATAGGGAGAACCACGCTGGTAAGGCACATACCAGGGCATTTCCTTTTCAGTGCACAAGAATCTGTTGATGTCGTCAGCTCCGTATCAACCCTTTCCAAGCTACCCAACCCTTCCGATTCACCCATAGTCTCAACAGCATGCCGAAAATCAGGAACAAAGCCAGTAGCATAAGCTTTATAATATTTCCTAGACTTCCCCATATTTTGTGAATGAGAGTACTTTCTAGATTCCTTTTGTCCAGCAAACTCTATAGGTACAGTTGGTGCCATAAGATAAAACTCCAACAATTGCACATATCAACGCCAACACAAATTTTACTCCCACACAACAATCTCTGAAAAAAATCGTAATCCTCCGAAGCACAAATTAAGTCTTATCCTCCAAATTTTAAAGCAAAATATCATAAAACCCAGTGACGAGTGTACTTCTCTCATACCTTATCAGCTAAGCCAGCTTTTCGTTTCTCAATTCGCTTCCAATACAAAAAAAATGTGGAAGGCTTTCCTCTTCGAGCTGAAATGGTAATCGTGACTTAATCAGATGCAAAATTCCTCAAAATCCCTATTTGGCACATCGAAGTTAGCAACGCACGCTCATTATTTAAAATGGAAGAGAGAAAGAACAAAAATGAAGGAATTGCGAAAAGGGAAAGGAAAGCGAAGAGAATAAGCGAAGCATAAACCCTAGATCTCGAGAATCCAATTGAGAACCTGGATGTGACCTCCGAAATGCAATGTGGGTGAAACCCTAACAGCGACAACTTTCCATTGCAGAGGTTGAGCACCTTCTCTTCTTAACTCACCACAACATAGAAAGAGAGAGCAAATCCAAAACGCTGCGATGCCAAAATGGTTAGATCACGCCTCCATCTTAATCGCACGCTCACTGATGCTCTTCCTCTTCTTATTCCTCTCTCTTTATATATATTTTGTTTATGATTTCATAGGATATGAACGCGGTTGTTAGTGGGAACCGCGTTCATATCTTCCTACAAAATAATTTTAAAATTGTTTTGCACATACTAACGCGGTTGTTTCCAGAACCACGTTGGTATCTCCCTTCAGTTTTCAATCTTAAAATATCTGTGTCTTATCATCGCGGTTCTTGCGTCAACCGCACTGGTATAGTTGTACTTAATTTCAAAAATGTCACCGTGTTTTTTTTAATTGCAGTTCTATCTTAACCGCGATGATATCCCGCTGTAAAATGTGTTGTTTCTATTAGTGTAAAACGATCCCATATTGTATGGAGAATCTCCCTTAATAATTAGCATGCAACTTCTCTGCCATATTATATTCAACTTCTCTGATTTTTTAAGTTGGTGTCTTAATTAGGCTGTAACTAAAATCATCTACAAGACTCTAGGAACCAGTAGGATTGGAAGAATACTTATAGTCCTTTGAAGTTTGGGAGTGTACCTGTAATGTGGTAGTTTTGATTGTGTTATTGTTGTGTCCACTCAGCTTGACTTGGGTAAGAGACTTCGACAGCAGAATTCTCCGAATTGCCTTCTACACTAAAAATACATATATCAAAACTATAATGCTTTTAAAAATTGGTCTTTATTATTCTTCTTAACAACCCAGGGCAGGGAATGAAAATTTTAAAATGCAAAACTATAAACAAGACAATTATACACTGCTGCTATATCATGCAATATTACACTTTAGTTGCACTATGTTTATATATATCCTATCCTTTGCTAGGCATAAAACCTTGTGATTCTGACAGCATAATACAGTTGAGTAATTTTGTTTCTACATGTTCAATAGAATGCAGTAATATCACACAAATAAATGTATAATTCAAGTTCAGGTTGCTAAAAAGGCGTTAACTGCATGACTTTGGAAAATTGGTCCTGACAGGAAAAAAATTCCAGAGATTTCCCACAAATGAAAACAAGACAAAAGAAACAGGAAGAGGAAAAGGAAGGTAAGGAACTTCCACTGCTTTGCACTGTTTATTGTTTATTTAATATTAATAAAAAGCACTCAATGTTGGTGCAAGATTTAAGGATGAGATCCAAAAATATCAATAAGAATATTTTCCTACGCTCCAAACTAGAAGGTATGGAACAAACTTTTGTACTCAATTTAATAAACTATAATCTGTTCTTTAATAAAATCAAAGTGTAATAAGAAACAACCTATCATAAGTGTATACTCAAGTTTTATCATTATCTTAACAATTTTTATCATTCTTCCAGACTGGTCATGTCTGATATAACTTTAATCATTGTATGAACAAAATAAAAGTCACTATGACATCCACATCATCGGTTCTGGCCCATAGCTTTGGGCCTTAACCAATAATCCCCCAAAGAACCGTTCTATAATTTGTACCAATTACACCATAGGATCATAGCTGTACCTAACCTAGCCAAATAAATGCCAATTTTCCGACAAAAGATTACCCAGAACCTAGTTTCTCACAAACTTTAACCTTAATAACTCATCAAAGGCCATTTAAATTCGCCAAGAAGCAAATCAACTTAAACATCTGACCCTAGTCTTCCTTACATCAAGAAACCTCCCACAAAGTTTCCATAGAAAACACTCAAAACTAGTCAAGTAATTTGCTCTTCACCAAAATTTTTATATTTTGCAAGTACAATTATTTTCTTTCTGCACGACTCGTACAATACGCTTGTTGTTATTTGCGGAAATGCAAGTCCACTAAAAATTATAACTTTATATAACTCATTGTCGAAACATATAACTCTTTATTTAAATATGTAAGCCCTCGTTCGAGTCTTCAAATAGTAACTTTTCTTGACATTTCTACAATTTTAATCAAAATAAAAGACTTACCTTCTTTATTCTCACGGGATATCTTTTCTTCTCTCGTTGCATCTTACACTTTTCTTTCTTACTTTTTATTTTAAGATTACTTATTTTACTTTGTATTTGTTTTAAAGATAAAATGTTATTTTTTAGAAATTAAACATACAATCTATAAAAATCACATGTTAATGTTCACTCTTAAAAAATCACAATCTATAAATATCTTTTATCTCCTCGATTCTTACCTGTTGAAAACTAAAATGTTAACAAAATTGAAATTGAGTTGGGTTAGAGTGTAGGTAGAATTTCTTAATGTTTTATTTGCATTGGGGGTGAGATAGGAAAAGGAAATAAAGGAAGGAAAAAGGGGATGAAAAGTATATAATATATTTGATTGATGTGGTAAAATAATTAAATTAATTGGGAAATATAATAAATTAAAAAAAAATATTCTTGGTTTGATTTTAATAAGAGCGAGTATGAAAGAAAAAAAAAGAAAGATTAATTATGGAGAATTTAATTTATTAAATTGGAAATGATATTTCAATCTCTTTTTTTTAATAACATTTGTTGGAAATCGCATCACCTAGAGATAAGGTCAGATTATAAGTATATAATTAAAAACAAATATTTTGAATTATATTTATATTTACTTTCTTATATGATATCAGATTCTATTATATTGAAGTTTGTAAAGATTATTGTGTCATTGTTATTAGATCGTTATCAAACTACTTGTAACTATTTAGTTCTTAGTTTGAAGCGTAAAATAAAGAAGTGTGATGAAAATCCCACATCAATTAACTATAATATCTAAGTGGAGTCAACCTCATCATACAACACAATTCTTAGTAATATTTCATAAAATTACATGAATTTAAAGAATAATGACATCTTTAATATAATTTAATACTTTTATAAAAGTTTTATTTATTTATTAATATTTATTTTACAAGAAAAAATTAAATAAATAATATCGAATTAATACTTAATTAAACTTAACTTTGTTTAAATTCAAATAAAAAAATAGATTAAACATTTTAAGGTGAATTTAAATCACCAAATAAATGAAAATATTATTTATTTTGTTATATATATATATATATATATATATATATGTGTGTGTGATTATAATTATTTGTATCATAATACTTTTATGTATATAGTCTGATCCAAAGACATCGTATATAGAATCGTGGCATGTTCTCCAAAGTAAAGGGCACATTTTCTTCCCGCTTGCTTTCAAATCTGGAGCTTCGTAGAATTCAAACAAAGGCCCACTTGTAATTTTTCCCGAGCGTCTCCTTTCAAGCTGCCCTTTCAAATTTTATTAAAATTTATCAATTTAAACATTAAATAAAGCACAAACTTTAAGTACAGAGTGAAAATTAAAAATTTGAGGGGACAAGGCAGTCAGAGTCGGAGTCTCTTTTTTCCTCCAGGACTAAAATTTTATATTTGTACTGTATATTCGATGTAGAATTTCAAGTCACATCGTGTTTGAGCACATTAATTGTGTTAGGTGGTATATGAAATGGGGATGCTGTAAATAAAATTCACAAATGTTTAAATTAATGGCTGACTCCAACAGAATCTTTTCCTTTCCGTCTCATGATCTCTATGTGGATAATATTTTTGTTTTTCCATAATAATTAAAAGCATTCTCACTAGTATATCATTCTTTCACGCATATGCTATGGGTTCAGGTTAAATCTTAACTAATGTTAATTATTTCTATATCGCTCATAATTCGGCAGTTTTAGATACGAGAATTGAAGCTTTGATGTACTACAGCTTCGTTCCTTTAATTTCCTTGTTTAGATCTTGTTACTTAAAACAATATGTTTTAAACGTGTGCTTTGTAAAGAAAACTTTATTGGTGTAATGGAAAAAGGTGAAAATATTTATTTTTATTATATTTTGGATCAAGTTTTATTGTGAAATTAACTCTTATTAAATTTGAACTTTGTTTATTTTTTATTTTATTTGGTTTTTATTAATAAATTGATTACTTTTGTTCGAAAATTATAAATTATACTAATTTTCTTTATTTTGTTTAAAAAGATAATAGAAAGCACTGAATTTAAAGAAAAGAATTGAAGCCCATAAAGAATGATACATAGAAACTCATGAAGGAAAACAAATGATAGAAAGCTTATGAAAGGGTCATGAAGAAAGACAAATGATAGAAGGTTTATGAAAGGGTGCATAAGATAGAAGAAAAATCTACAAAGTTGCGTTTAAAGCCATGGAAGTTGTGTCGAGCATGAGTTGAATCGTGGACCTTGCAAAAGAAACTTGAGCCCGATGCCACTTAACTTGAGTTGGGTGCAAACATCGTTCTAAAAATCTATTTAATAAGTGCATGTGTTAGGATTTAGACACAAAGCCAAAGAAGAAAAACAGTAAGTCTTGGACAACAATTTTAGGATTTTTAGTGTAATCTTCTTCTTCTACTATTCATCTTGTAAGTTTAGGGTTCTTATGTCTATGAGGAACTAAACTCATTGTTGTTGAGGTTAGATATAATCTAGCAAACTCTCATGTAATCAATATTATGTTTTTATATGTCTTTTTTCCTTTTAATATCAGTATTTCAATTTTGCGCTTAATGCTTGTTGTGTTGATTCATGGCTTAAAACTTTGATTCTAAAAGTATTAAGAAATATTGTTAATATTCAAGATATAAATTAGAATACCTAATGAAAGCCTGCACCTAGACATAGAGCATGATTCATTTGTTGTGTTAAACCCTTGTAATCAAAACAAGTCTTTTTTATATAATTGATCAAGAGATTGACGATTAATAGGGAAGCTTAGGCTTATTCACCTAAGATATTAGGGTTTGGGTATTATTGTGGGTTGACATTGATATTAGTTAGGAAAAGAAGGTAATTGTTTTATGCATAAGAGGGAGGTATCACTAGTAGAAAAAAGACATTTAATCGTGGTTATATAAGGCTTACAAGCACGGTTCCGGAACCGCGATAGATTCAACCGCGATAAAAAATACTGAAGATACAATCGCGGTTATACAACCGCGATAGAAAGTATAACATACCACCGTGGTTCTCTAACAACCGCGTTAAGAAATGCTCATATTGCACATACGAGCGCGGTTTTCTCTACAACCGCGCTCGTATATGTAATTTTTTTTAAAAATGGCAGCAGCTATTCCCTGTTGTCCACCAAAATTCAACAGTTACAGAAACCCAACGAAGCTTCTTGTTGTGACAAATTTAAATAGGCGTTATTATCAAATTTAAATCTCCAATCTCTCGAACAATACGAAAGGAGAAGCAAATGTTCGAAAAATACAGAGCGTACACATACACCAACGAACCAATCGGACGAAAACGAAAAAAATGTCGGTAGAAAACATAGAGTGGGTACAGATCAGTAAATCGGTGAAGCAATAGAGAAGAAACGCAAATAATAGACACAAACGACAAAACCGTGGTTGAGATGTAGAGGAAAAGCAAAGAGCGAAAACAAATCACGATTGAGCAAGCGAGTGTAAAAAAATGGAGAGATTAGGGTTTAGAAATGAGACCTGAATGTCGTGTTTGATGCACTCTCTCATTGTGGCGAACGAAGAAGGAAGATCGAAAAGGACGAAGAGAGGGAAAGGGTTTCAAAGATGAGTGTTTAATAAGAAGTTTCTCTCGTTCTTTGATTTGTGTTGCAATGAGAGAAGTGGTGTGGCATGGTGCGGCGCTTGGTTTCGATGTATTTATGGAAGCATAGGGTAAGCAAAACCCTAAAAAATGGGATACAAAGGCGGTTGTTTAAACAACCGCCCTTGTATCTCCTATACAAAATCAGTTGTTTAAACAACCGCCTTTATATCTCCCTGCAAAATAATTTTTAAATTATTTTGCAGATACCAGCGCGGTTGTCTAAACAATCGCGTTAGTATCTCCCTGCATGTGCGGTTATCGCTCCAACCGCGGTGATATGATTACACTTAATTTCAAAAATGCCACCGTGTTATTTTTAATTGCGGTTCCTTTCTAACCGTGATGATATCCTACCGTAGAATATGTTTTTTCTACTAGTGTATGATGAAGTCTAACACTAAGAAATATTCATATCATCGATCCTTAATCTTATTCTGTCATCTTAGATCTGACATAAAGTTTATAAAAATATTTTATTTGTTTTGCATAATTTATTTTCTTGCACAACTACTCAAAGTATGAAATTGTTCTTTGGTCTAATTTTATTCTAATTGTAAACATTGTTGTGTATTGCATAAGTCTTTTAGGAGAGAATGATATATTATTGTTTGCCACATGAGCGACTGGTACACTTGTCATTTAACAAAAAAAGGTTAACAAAAGGTTAACTTGTTAATTTTGTAATAGCAGATGTTCTTATTTAGAGCTTCCAAATTTATAAATGGCTTCAAATATTCTTAAAGTTGTTCATCATTGGATTAGAAATTTAATGCAGAAAAGTAATATAAATAAGCAACATTTGGTTACCCTTAACTGGAGTTAGCTACACTTTAGCAAGTAGGAAGGTGGTCTATAAGTTTTCCATATTCATGATGAAAATAAAGCATTCATGCTTTGTCTTGCTTATTATATCTCTTATGGTTATAGGTCTTGAGTTGTTCTCATGAGATCAAGATTTTTGAAGAACAAATATAATAAGTTTGTTATTTAAAAGTCTTTTTTAGTTTGGCCTAATATTGTTAAACAATATGAGTTGGTTCTTGATAATACTCGTTTGACAACTGCAAATGGTGAGCAAGTAAATTACTGAATTGAGAAATGGTGTTCCAATAACAATATTTCTCAATTGGTTGGTGTTTCGAGGATTGAGAAAGTCAACTTAATTCTAAATCTTTTCATGTATGGGACCGTAATACATGGAGTTTGTCTTTCCTTTTGCACATGTTTTTAGGCTTGGACAATATCCAAAATTTGGTTCTCACTTACTTTCTTAACGTTCCAAATTGGAACTTAAATGATTCTAGAGTGTTAGGCTAGAAAGTGCCTAGGAACATTTTCATATTCCTCATAACTTTTCTGTTTGGAATAGTCTAATTTGGCTAAGTGTTATTCCACCTGTCAATACTATTATTCTTTGGAAGTTGTCACATAAGAAAATTCTCTCGGATAAAGAGGTCTAGTTTAAAGGAATCAATATGTGTTCCATTTGTACCCAGTACAAACAACATAAGGAGAGTACTCTTCATATTATTTTTTAGTGCAATATGGCAGTTAAAACATGACCTTGGCTCCAATAGGCATTTCTAGATTCAACTTTTCCCTTTGTTCATGATATTAAGAATTTTCTAATGTTGTAGGTAGTCATCTTATGAAACACATTTTTTTAGTAGATGTTACATATATTATTTGGATGTTATGGAGGATGAGAAATCACTAGTACAAAAACAGTATTCAAAGTCGGTTCTGGGAGCCCCTTAACGTCAGTTCCAGAACCTACATAAACCAAGCCGACGTTGAATGTTTTCAAACACCACGTCGGTTACCAAACCGACGTCATATTGTCAACCTCCACGTCGGTTTAAACCAGGCACCGACGTCATGAACCTATTGTAAAATAGTCTAGAGGAGTGCTCCAGAGACAACACCACATCGGTTGTTTGGTTAAAACCGACGTGGTGTTTGTTCAATATTTAAAATTTAAATGAAACACCACATCGGTTATAGCCATAATCGACGTGGTGTAATGGCAAACCACGTCGGTTGTGTCCAAATAATCGACATGGTCATGCCTCTTGAAATTATTTAAAATGGAACACCACGTCGGTTATGGTCAAAATCGACGTGGTGTATCCTTTACAATGACAGTTTTTGCCATAACCGACGTTGTGTATGTGTTTTTATTTTAAATATACAAATTGAATTATCAATTAGGCCCCTGCACTAGTTTTATAAAGAAGCCATAATACATTTACAATTGCAGTTCAAATATTATATTACAATTTCAGTTCAGTACATATGTAGTTAAATATATACACTAATGTAGATAAATACAATGTTATATATACACTTCTAATCTATACTAATCTACAAACTACTTCTAATTTGGAGAAAATACTTTGCCCATTCTTTTTGAAGTTATGCTATTGTTTGCTTATCCAATGGCTTTGGGTCCTGAAAAACCTGAAATAAATGTACAAACTTGACACTTGAAAAACATTTGACATTTGTATAAAGTTAAGACATGTTCTTACCTGCTCCCAAGAATCGTGATACCAGCTCGTGTTATGGTTCTCATCCAGTGCATGATGTAATATCCACATTCCCAGCCTCCTTGTTGCTTATTGCACTTTCATTAAATGTGAATCATCAAATAATTAAATGTTAATTTTAATAAACTTATTTTAGAATTAAATACCTTAGGATATATCCAATGGAGGTTTTGAGATGTGGATGTAGATCTTCCTCCAAGAACATTACACACATTCATTGCACTAAAATCCAATATGTTTAGTAAATTGCATATTATACCAAAAAGGAGTGATATATGTTATTTAAAGTACATTAAATGATACCTTTATATTATTTGTTTCATATCGCTTGATGTCTTCTGATTCAACGAACAGAAGCAAACAACTGTGTTGTTCGCGAGACACACAATCATCAGTTGCTAATGGGACCTAAAATAACAACATTAGAGAATCTCATATTCTCAACATTACTTAAGATCAAAATATAAACATTTGAAAATTACGTATGGATAATAGGGGAAAGTAAATTCTCTTTCTAGATTCGGAAATCCATCTTTGAATATATTGCTGAGTGTCAATCTTTTTATTTCTAGACCTCTATAAACTTTGTGGCTCAAGGAAACGATAAATATCGGGATTCCCTGAGCTATAAACTAAATTATTTACGTACCTGCATAGTTAAAATCAATGTTAGTAATAGTTGTTGATGAAATAACATGAATTTTATAACATGTAGAAAGGTATACTTACATCATCCATAACTCAATTATTGTAATGTTTAACATCTAGTTACCCTAAATGAGCTCTAAGATGTCTTGCATAGCTATATACAATGGGACACCATCCACCCCGAAGATGGATACATCCCAAGGAATTTGAAGAGGATTATTAAATAACTCGTAGCATACACGAGTCAACTCCTGAAGTGGATTCACTTCTAACTCAAGTGGTGGAGACCTAGGACCTAAATCATCAGCTGGTGATTTATCTTTCCTCCCACGGTCCTGTTACACATAAACAAAATGTATCAATTCAAATAACATTAAGTGTGAATTTAAATAAGATTAAGACAAAACAAAATACCTGAGGCCTTTTAGAAATGGCTTGTAAGAGATGTGTAGGCCACACAATAAATGTACCAGGTGCCTCTCCTACAAGTCTAATCTCTGATGTGGGCATAGACACCTCGACATCTACTTGTTTAACTTCTTCGACAACTACCCGACAAAAATCATCTCCAAGTTGAACTATATAAAGCGTCAAAGATCCGACAAAGACTCTCCCAATCGCCACCAATCGAGGAGGATCTCTAACAAATAATTTACACCAATATGAGGTATCAGTGTTGGTATCTTCCTCCTCATCTTCAGCAGCACAACTCCCCTTTGTGCTAGCTCTCCCACGTGTAGGTAGAACTACTCCTTCCTGCAGAGGAGTGTGCTGCTGTGATATGTCCATAGATTCCAACTTCTCGTTAGATTCTCTTCTTAATTCATGTCTCAACTCATCTCTTAATTGATCTCGTTTTCTTTGTTGTATTTGAGACGTCAATTTTTCTTCTATTTGAGACGTCAATTCATCTTTAAGGCGAGATATCTGATCCATTATATAAAGAAAGAGATGAGCTAGAACGTGGAGCAGAACCAAAATATTGTCTCACACCCGTACCATATCCAGCAGTCCGTACACGACCAGGGTGTTCCTCGGTGTCCAGAGCAGCAGTCAATATATCTTGTCTTCCTTGAATGACAAAATTGCCCTGGGAGCTATGCTCCACTAGAGAATCCTGTAAAAAATAATACAATACGTCAACATTGTATAATAATAAGACATTAGATATGATGAGTAAATTGTTATTAACTTATAATACGCTGGGCAATCTCAAGTGTTTGTGGTGATGTCATCTACCCTCCAGGTTTAGTCTTAGCCAATTTCCATTTCTCTTGTCAACTAGGAGGGGATGGGGAGAAATGACATCATCTGAAGATGATGTTTCTTTTAATCTTTTTAGTTTCTCCTCCATTATATTCTTTTATGATAAATCATACCTCCCCTCCCCCTCGAGACAACCGGTGGGGGGTGACATTCTTATGTTGAATGTTTTGGGCTTTCTTCCACTTCTACACAATAAATAGAAAAACTTTGTTGCCAAGTCATATTACTTAATAAAATTATGATGGATAAAACAAACCTGCCAAAAGGGATCCTCTCTAGATTGGACAAATTGTGTTCAAGTCTCTTCATCAATGGAATACTTCTCACAAGGGGACTTTCCCTTGTGTTGACCAAAGATGTACTAACTGGTCAAGTTTGTCTTGAATTTTCTCTATTTAATAACAATGGATGACATAATTTTCTTTCTAATTAGTGGAGATGTTTCAAACTCAAAGTTTGTCTGCAAAATAAAATAAACAAGTCATTAAACATAAAACACATAATTATCATTATTAATGACTTACAATAAGCTTAAAATGAATTACTTACAGTAAGATCCTGCCAAATCATATTTTTCTCAGCTTCAATCACATGATCCCAAGTCAGAAGCCAAACAGACACCTTCGTACGTCCCAAATGGGCACGAATAGGGCCTGAATCCCTACTAGTCTGAGGGTCTATGTCTACTAGGACCTTGAAACCACCAAGTCGACTAGCAATAATGCCTCTCAATCATGTAGGTTCTCTACTCTTCCTCTGTGAATCAGCCATGACCTAAATAGAACACAAACATAAGATTAAAACTTAAAAAATTAATTAAGCTTAACATTAAATGTTGAAATTGAGTACAATCAATGTTCAAATTCAAAATAAAAACAACAAATAATTAAACATTACTTTATTTTATTCTAGCAGTGTTACAATGTTTTCCCATATTCCTTCATTATGATCACTCCATGTAGCATGTACTTCATCAACATCATTTTCCTCATTAAATAGGAGGTAAGTGTCTTGAAAATGAGTTGTCAGCATGTTGGAATATTGAGTCCTCATGGTTATCAACGTCATATTCAGTTCTCCCTTGTATAACAACTGACCACCTTTTACTAGAAGGATATTTGACATAAAAAACTTGTTTTGCTTGGTAAGCCATCATGAAAGGATCTTCCTTAGAACCTATCTTTGCAAGATTAACCAAGGTAAAACCCAAATCATCAACATGCACTCCTATGTTACTATCAACCCATTTACACTTAAATATTGGAACTCTAAATTTGACGTAGTCAACTTCCCATATTTCTTCAATTACTCCAAAGTAACTTATTGTAGCCATCACAGGATTGTTGTCGTTTGAATTAGCAAAGTGCATTGACTCTGCCTCAAGGGTAACACCATTATTCTACATTGTACTTTTCTAATCCTCAGTGTTTTTGTAAAAAGAGAACTTGTTAATATCGTACCCAGACCATGTTATGACATCAAAGTTAGGTCCTCGTGCTAACCATTTGAATTCATCAACATCACAATCGTTTTGAAGAATTTTTTGTTTAAACCATTTCAAAAACATTTTGTTATGTTCATTCAATAACCACTTCTCATTTGCACGTGGGTTCACTGTCTTCAACAAAATTTTGTGGTCATCTATGTATGGAAGAGCATCATCAGTATTGTTCAAAATATACAAGTGTGCTTTGAGTACCTGTTATTAATCTTTTCGAACTATCCTCACACCTCGTGTGCTTTTGCCTTCTTGCCTTCCTTCATACCTCGACCTCGGTACGCCTATAACATCTACTTCTGACATATATGTGGTACAAAACTCAATTGCTTCCTCTAAAATATATCTTTCAACAATAGATGCTTCTGGTCAATATGGATTCTTCACATACCCTTTGAATATCTTCATGCATCTCTCAATTGGGTACATTCATCGTAAAAACACAGGACCGCATATTCTAATTTCTCTCACCAGATGAACAATTAAATGGACCATGATATTAAAAAATAAAGGAGGAAAATACATCTCTAGTTGAAACAAGATAATGATAGCTTCATTTTCTAAATCATCCAACCTAGTAGGAGCAATTACTCTCCTACAAATAGCATTGAATAATAGGCAAAGATGAGTGATGACTTGTCTAATACTTTTTGGTAGAATTCCACAAATAGCCACTAGGAGAAGGGCTTACATCAGAACATGACAATCATGTGATTTTAAGCCAATAAGTTTCAAATCTTCCATTCAGATGAGGCTTTTGATATTTGAAGGGTATCCTTGTGGTACTTTAACTCCTCTTAAACACCCACAAAAACTGATCTTTTCATATTTTCACAAACTATGACATGCTGGTGGCTGTAACTCAAACCGAACACCCATCTCAACCAAATCCTTACGAGCATTAATTATATCCTTTGTCTTTGCTTTAATATTTAGCAATGTACCAATTATACTATCACAAACATTCTTTTCCACATGCATAACATCTATACAATGTCTAACATCTAACTTCGAACAATATGGAAGTTCAAAGAATATCAATTTCTTCTTCCATATGTTTTTCACACCACTATGCTTGACATTTTTCCCGTAAGTGACTTCGACGTGGCTCACTCAGTTATACACTTCGTCACCAGTTAAGGGTAGAGGTGCAGTTCTATCTTCCTGACAACCATTAAAAGCTTTTTTCAACCTGCGATAAGGGTGATTACATTTCAAAAATTTTCTATGACCAATGTAATATGTCTTTCTCCCATATTTTAGTTGATGGTAACTTGTGTTCTCTTCACATATCGGGAAAGCACGATGTCCTTTGACACTATAACCACTCAGACTTCCATATGCTAGAAAATCATTAATCGAGCAAAATAACAATGCTCTCAAATTGAAATTGACCTTTTCATATACATAAAAAAATTCAACACCATCATTCCATAAGAATCTCAAGTCCTCTATCAAAGGACTTAAATAAACATCTATGTCATTTCCCGGTTGCCTTGGTCCTGATATCATCATAGACAACATCATATATTTTCTCTTCATGCACCACCAATACGACAAATTATAATTAGCAAAACAGGCCATGAACTATGTTTGCTACTTAAATTACCATACAGATTCATTCCATCAGTTGCAAGACCAAGTCTGAGATTTCTTGGATCACTTCCAAACTCAGGATACAAAATGTCGATTTTCTTCCATTGTGGTGAATCGGCAGCATGTCGTAACAACCCATCATATTTTCTCCCATTTGAATGCCATGTCAAGTTCTTTGCATCGTTAACATTGGCAAAAAAATGTTTTAAACATGGTATAATTGGAAGATACCACAATACCTTGGTAGGAGGACCCTTTTTCATGTCATCTTCATCCCCGTCATCATCCTTTACTTTGTATCTTGATACCCCACATCTGGAATACTTATGCAATCTTTCGAATTCTTTTCTATACAATATACAATCATTTGGACAAGCATATATTTTTCGGTACTCCAAACCCATTGGACACAATATCTTCTTGGCCTCATAATGACTGGTCGGCAATGTATTATTACCTTGAGGAAGTATTTTATGCAAAAATTCAAGTAATTGAGTAAAGCTTCTATCAGTCCACCCATTTCTTGCCTTCATACTAAATAACCGTAATACTGCTGACAAACGTGAAAAACTTGAACAATTGGGATACAATTCTGTTAGTGAATCATCTTTCAAAGAATCAAACACATGGGCTTGGTGGAAACTCTCTTCTCCAATATCACAAATCATGCCTTCCATGCAATCTTCATAATATAGATTAGAATGTTCACACTTATCTTGCTTAGATACATATGGTAAGTCTAGAACTCTACCATGCCAAGTCCACGTTCTATAGTTCTTCAAGAAACCATCACAAAGATCATGCTCTCGTATCAACTCAATATTAGTCTTTTTTCCATTCACACGATTCACGCACAGACAGTAATATCTTTCATTTATTGATGCTCCATTCCATTTAGTAAATTCTAAAAAATCTTCAACACCTTTCTCATACACATCATTGATTCGACTTGCATTTATCCAACTTCGATCCATGACTATTTTTAGTGAAAGATTTTCACACACATTACTCAATGACCAAATTAAATATAAATTGTCGAGGATCGAACATCCCCAGACTCAGTACCTAAACACGTTTCTTATATATCAAACTATGCACAAAGAGCAATTCAATACACACAAACATTTTAAACTTACATGCATTACAGACAACCATTCCAATCATACAAGAATGTCTAAATAAAATACAAATTGTCGGGGACCGAACATCCCCAAACTTAATGCCCATACGCGTAACATATATATCAAACACACATAAAAATCATTCACATCTAGACAACCATTCCAATAATTCAGACACAACATTTCAAAGAGGATAAAAATAATACCTCTTGAGGACCAGTGGTGACGCCAAGCACAGAGAATGAAACCGAGCACAATGGAGCTAACAGAGAACACCAACGCATGCATAACCATGAAAAGCAAACATAAAGTTAATAAAAAACTGACAACAAATGAAAGCAAAACAAAATGGAGCACAAACGAAATAGAAAGTTGTGAATGAAAGAAGTGAAAGCTTGAAACGAAAATGGTAAGTTGAACAGAACTCGAAACGAAAATGGTAAGTTGAACAGAACTCGAAACGAAAATACGCACCGTTCAAACAAGTCTTGAACGAAAATGATGGAGAAACGTCAATGGAACAATGTGAAACAATGCCTAAAAGCGTCGCAAGGGTCGCCAGAACAGTGGAAGAAAGGCGCGCGCAGTGGAGGAATGAAGAAAAAGTGAAAGTGAAAAGGCGCGTGTTGAGATAAAAAAGGTATATCACGTTGGTTATTTACAATCAACCAACGTGATATACCCTAAATCCCCAATTTTTTTACCCTGAAGCAATATCACCTCGGTTATTTATCCTAGAATCGATGTGATATTGAACCCTAATTTTTATAAAAAATTTCACATGTATTTCTGGAGCACGCACCACGTCTGTTGGTACTAGAAACCGACGTGGTGGTCAGTAAACACCACGTCGGTTTGAGCCTCATAACCGATGTGGTGTGTGCAGCACCAAATTTTAATTTTAAAATTTTGAATTTTATTTTTACTGTCATTTCTATTACTGTTTTTAGGTGTAACCAACATTGGATATAGAACTCGACGTGAACTATGTTCAATTATTTACAAAAATACCACCACGTTTTTTGCTACGTCGGTTTGGCTTTTAACTGTCCTTTTACTAAGACATAGAATGATGTTTTCTATTAGTGAATCTTACAAGGTTTCAATAGAATTTGAACTTCGATACAACTCTGCACACTATTCAGTGGACTATAAAAAATGTTAGGTAATTATTCTTAAAAATATATGAATAATGAATAATGATATAACTGACTTTGCTATTTTGAATTTTTTTTTATATAAATAAGATTGGAGAGTAATTTAACGAAGAAGGAGAATATGAACTTTGATAATCAATACCAAAAGTAAAATAAATAAAGAAGAAGATTTTAATGAAGATTCACTAGAAATAAACTAAAAGAATTAGAATAAGAAATAAAGAAGCTCTCAATTTTATAAACTCTTAGATCATAGAATATTTCCTGATTCTCTTAGAATATTATACAATCGAAGAGTCGTCAAGAGACACATGTTTGATGAAATTCATAAGTATAGAATTCACATGAAGTGTACAACACATCATTTTCATAAGTGTAATGACGGTTGCAACTACTTCACTTGGATTTTAACCTCTCTATGATCCACATGTGCTTCTTGGAAGTGTAATAATGAATTTTTCCTTAATTTTAGAAACTACCATGTGCCTCTACCAAATTTCAATGAATCACCCATGTGCGAGAATTAATTAGGAGTTAACCAAAATATTAAACATAGGATTACTTGAGTTAACTTTAGCTTAAGTAGTCCTATGTTATATTTGGATTTCTAATCTTTCTAAACACTTGTTGGGTTCCTTTCCCTCTTCCAAAACCTTGGCATGTTCCTTACAAAAGAGATCCAGCTCCTTTTGCAAAGTCATTTTTGAAGATTTAATGAAATTATACTTTGTGTAGGTCATCTTTAAAAGTCTTGAGAGTTTTCTTGATAGGGCTCCTCTTGGTGTCTTACTTCAATCATGAGTTGCAAGCTTGTGGAGGAAGCTTTGAAAGACTTGTACCAAATGGAAAATGTAGGAAGAGCTCCAAGGAGTGTAGTGGAAGCTTTATGTGGAGATGTTTTCATGAAGATGTTCGTGAAGGAGTGAAGAGTATGGAAAAAGCTTTGTGTGATGGATGATGATGAACTAGAGAGAACAAGGAATTGATAGAGGTTGGGCCAACTATCAAGGAGTCTTGGTTTAACTCTAGAAGAGCTTAAACAATGAAGCTAGAGATAAAATTTTGTAGCATTTCACTAAGGTATTCAAGCTAAATTTTACATTACATAGCATTTATAGAATTGGAATAGAGGAAGAAGCTTGCAAGAAAAGCCTCCTAACCTTAGCTTCTATGACATGCTTCTAACCTTATCTTCTATGACAAGCTTCTCAAACCTAGCTTGCACCTCAAGGCCCTCACAAGGTGATTACAAGTGGCACAAGGAGAGAGCTTCTCTCATACCCTAACTTAGACAACAAAGCTTCAAGGAGAGGTTCCATGTGGCAACTCCTTGAACACGTCGAACATTGTTTATGGGCTTCAAGGCCCAACAATTAAACTATGACCCAAAATACAAGGCCCAAATTATTCTAAAATATTCTAAGCTATTTATACAATTTAGAGGACTTCTTCTTGATGCTCCATTTTCTCCAAAGTGATCTTTCCAGGTTGCATTCAAGCCTGAGCAACTAGTTGAAAGTCCACACAAGCTCAAATGGACCCAATCTTCTAGAAAGCTCTTGATTCACCCTTTAGTTTTTTGTCCTCTTTATTCTTTGACTAAGGTGGTTGGGGCGTATTCCATCATTTCTTCTCTTGGTTTGATCATTATCTTGGAAGGTTTTTTCAAGTGGAAAATCCTCCTTGCACTTGTCCTTTGGGAGTCTCTTTAAAAGGTGGATTGTTCTCCCTATCTCTTTTCTTAATCCATTTTCCAATTTCTTTTGCAAAATATCCTTTGTTTTTTATTTTGTTTCTCATGAGTTTTAGGATACATAGGAATTTGAATCACCATGGGACATGTTTTCGCAATCTTCTTCTTCTCCAACACCTCCTTAATTGATCAAGATCTTATCATCATCGTATGTTCCAAAGCATTTTTTATATTCAAACAAGATCTCAAAAAGACACTAGGCCTATTCAGGTCACTTAGAGGATGCCTCTTTTTGGATGGATTAAATCAACATTGATGGTGTTACTAAAGGATGTCATCGGTATGTTGCTTGTGGTGGTACTTTTAAAAGGAGTCAATTTGGAATAATACAAGGTTTCTCTTCTTATCTGAGTATCAAAAGATCTTTTTATGTGGAGCTTATGGATGTTATCTTAGCTAAAGAGAATGTTATGAATCATTGTTATAGATGTTTATGGTTGGAATGTAATTCTAATTTGGTTGTCAAGCCACATCTCTCAGTCTATTCCTGGGTTATTAGAGGAAGATCGATAAAATGCATGAAAACTTGTGAAGCTATAACTCTTATGTGCCTCACATTTTTTATTCGTGAAGGCAATTGACGTGCAGATAATCTAACAAATTTTGGGATTGATAATACATGAAACTTTATGGTTGAATGATCTTTGTTCTTTTATTAGTTTAGACTTCTTTTATAGTAAGTATCAACTCCTAGATTTTCATTTTGTATAGCTTTTCATTTGTGGGATTTTAGTTGTATGTTTATTTATCATGGGTTTAGTTTTGTCCCCACATATTTTTGAATTGTTTTTTCTTTGTTTTATATGTAGATTTTCATATGGCGGCATATGACTTCTGAACTTTTAGCTATCAATCTAGTTAGGATGTCAAGGTTCGTAATGATATCTAATATATGGACTTTTAATAGAAAAATACACTAATATATGATGCACTTTTTACAAGTTAAAAAAAATATTTTATACTGTCAACACCTGATTTCGTCCGGGTAGATTTTATTTCAAAAGTGCTCTAAAAAATGTTTTATTTTTATTATTTATAATTTGAAAAAAAGGAAATAACAAATAATAAAAAAAGGGGTAAATAAAATAAAAAGTAATAATAAAAATTGAGGGAAGATCTCTGAAGATCTTTTTACCATCATGTTTTCTTACTCAAAAAAATAAAAAGATTTAGGAAATGAAGAGGCATGGTTTCTTGGGAAGTAAAAAAACATGGTTTCTTGGCCACTGCAAAAGCATATTTGGTCTCTTGGGAAACCAAAAGGCAGGGGCCTTTTGGGAAATAAAAAGAAAGGGCTCTCTTTAAGGGAGGGGGAACACAAAAAATGAAAAAAAAAAGAAAAAAGAGGAGAGAAGGGTTCCAAAAAAAAAGAAGAGATTATACTCTCATGTTATTCTTCACTGGAGAGGGAAACTATTGAAAAAAGGAAGTAACAAGAGCTTGTGAAGTAACGAAAAGGGGAGAATAAAACACTTCGGAAGTATGATTTTCATGATGGAAGGGACATAATGTTGCATGGGTTTATCGAATGATATGATTTGTTTATTTGTTTGTCTCTATTTTATCTTTTTACAAACATGCATATATGTCTTCATTCTTTCCCTTTTTATTCACTCTATGTCATGTCACCTCACAAGCACCAAAAATAGCACTCAAATTGCCCCAAACTGCACCGAAAATAGCACCAAAACAACCCCAAACCGCACAAAAACAACACCCAAAACTGCACCAAAAATAGCACCCAAACAGCACCAAAACAGCCCTAAACTACACCAAAACAGCCCCAAACTGCACCAAAAACAGCACCCAAACTGCACCCAAAACAACACTCAAACTGCTCCAAAAACAGCCACAAAACAACACCTAAATTGCACCAAAAATAGTCACCAAAAACAGCCCAAACTGCATTGAAAACAGCCACGAAACAACCCCGAAACAACCATCAAAACGGCACAAAAAATGCCCCCGTCGACGTTGCCGCCGCCGTCGCCGCTGTCGTCGCCTCCTTGCCACCGCCTCCTAATCCTTTGTCAAGTGGTGCTGGTGCCATGGTGTCCTTGCACTCACTATCTCATGCCAAAAATGCCCCTAATCCTAATTGGGTTCTAGTTAGTGGGTTGCTTCTTGCACCACATGAGTTAGGACCTACACCCACAAATTTCTCAAATTCCAAACTACCCTTAACATTTTTTTCTTTTTTCAAAAAAATATAAAATAAAAAAACTTTGATAGTTTAATTTTGGGTTATTTCTTTTTTTTTTCTTCTTTTAAGGTCTACTTTTCATATTTATTTTTGTTTTACAAAAAAAATATGTTTTATTTTAATAAATTTTCAATTAATTTCTTAATTGACCACTCGCGTTATATGGGAATTAATTCGAATATTTTTAACTTCGTTTGGAATATCAAAGGGCCGTACGCTTCAAGCGATATTCAAATGAAGTTTAACTTTCAAAAACGCTAAATGTTCTAGAAATATGAAAAAATAAAATATACCAAATTTTCAAAAATATAAAAAACTAAAATATAAAATTTTCAAAAATATAAAATTTCCAAAAATTAAAAAATATCAACAAACAAACAATTTTCTATAAAGAATTACGTAACACTGATTCTCTATCCCTGATAGAGATACGTAGGAGCAAGGTCAAACCTTGTCGAACCCTTCCAAAACTAAAAATAAAATATTTGTTTGTTTTATCTTATTCTCCGTCTCTTTCTCGGGAAAATAAATGTTTTGAAAAATCACACTTGGTTTATTTATTTAATTAAAAGTACCGTCCTAGGACTGGCGTTGTGGGAGTGCTAATACCTTCCCCACACGTAATCGACTCCCGGATCTAGATTCGTTTTTACAAACTAGCCTTATCCTCATTTTTTAGTTTTTCCATAGTTTTTCATAAAAAACTATGGTGGCGACTCCATTGTTTTAAATTGATTAATTTTGCAGATCATTGTGTCCCCGTCGTGATCCCGGTTGCGACAGATGGCGACTCCACTGGGGATATTTTGAGAGTCAGGTCAATCTAATTAAATAAGTAAATGAGTGTAATTTTCTGAATATTTGTTTTCTCTTTCATTTGTATTTTTGTGTGCTTTTTTATGTTTACTGAAATAATTGAACCCTAGGGTGGATGACATGTCAAATATTTGCTTGGGAACTTTTCTTGTTGTTTTGCAGGTGGGGAGTTGGGTGCATTTTCTCCCTTCACACACACACCTTTACTTTTACACATATAATGAGTGGGGCCCTATACCCGGGTCTGGGGGAACTTACAAATAGAAATGGGTTGTGTAGCAATACTGACAAGATGTACTTCCTTTCTCAGTTTTTGCGAGAACCCCAGCTAGAGTTGGTTTACTTTACTTGCATGCTCGAAAGCAAGTTGTTTACCAACTGCTGTGAGTAATGTGATGAAGTGAACCATAGCTCTAGTGGCCTTATACCTTTAAGGATTAGGAGCCATCCCATGTGAGTATGCATTTACAGACATAGATCTTGAGCCGTGATATGCCAAACCTGGTTTAGGACACTAAGGGAGATGTTCATGCGCTTCAACCTTCCACCGATTTTATTTGTTGTCGTAACATGCGCATTGCATATTTTATATTCATAACATAATCATAACTCATGATTTTCTCCACCAATGCATTTCATATTATCTCATTTAGCTCTCTTTTTTTAAAATAGTAAAATTATAAAATTGTCTGCATATCATCATGGAGTTAAACATGGGGTCTGAAATTGAGAGAGATTTTGAATCGTCAAATCTGAAGAAGAAGTTATACATTCTAGTATTAGAGAACAACCTGATCGGCCTCAGGGAGTTGGGACAAAGGCTTGGACCAATCCAAAGAGGGATTTTTAGAAAGAGATATGGGAATTTATTGGGATTGTTAGAAGCGAAAATCCAGGTACCTGCTGTCACTGCTCTAGCACAACACTCCAATGAGATGCTTCACTTTTCGAGACTTCCAACTGGTGCTAACATTAGAAGAGTACGAGCAGATCCTTGATTTGGCGTTAGAACGAGGAGTCCCCTATAAGCACCTCGAGCAGCACGTTTCAATCCCCACATTAGTTGGAATTATGAAAGTACATCCAAGAGAATTGAAGAGTAGACTTGTCACTAGAAGAAACGTGAAAGGGTTCCCCAGAAGTATTTGGAGACATATCTGCATCAACTAGCTGACAAGGAAGATTGGGAGACGTTCATGGATGTCCTCGCCTTGGTTGTTTATGGTGTGTTGGTGTTTCCAAACTAGGAAGATCTCATGGATTATGAGGCAATTGGTGTGTTTGTTGTTGTGAAGACCCGAGCTGAGAATCCTATCTCAGCAATATTGGCTAACACCTATGCAGCACTTGATTTATGGCATGAAAGAAGAAAGAGGAAAATGGCATGCTGCTTGCCGGCTCTTTATGTTTGGCTGGTTTCCCGCCTCGGGGAGAGAGCAGTTGGTTTCAGATGTCCAGTCGAGTTGGCACTGAAGCGAGGGCCTGAACCGAGAAGAGGAGATGAATGGAAGTAATTCTTTGCTGGTCTAAATGAAACAAAGATTCAATGGCAACCTTCATGGCAACTAAGATCACGCCTTATTTATTATTGTGGAAAGTATCCAAATGTGCCACTCATGGGGACTAAATGCTGCATCAATTACAACTCGGTGCTGACCCAACGACAATTTGGATATCCGATAAAGGAGCCCCAACACCTGCTTCTCTAACTGCCTTGTTGTTTTATTATGAGGAGGGCAATGCTACTGAACTCTTGCGACAAGTTAGAAGCACTTGGAAGAATGTGATTTACATGGATAGGGACTCCAAACCACGGGCAATAGATAGAGAAGTTCCTTAACGCCAATGGATAGCAGAGAGGGTAAAAGAGGTCAAACTTCCTTTCAAGTTAGATGCCCCTGGCTAGAAAAACAAGGAACAAATGCCAGATATCGAGTCAGAAGAGGTCAAACGGTTGAAAGAAGAGATTGAAATATTGAAAGGAGTGAATGCCAAAGTGGTTAGTGACTTCCAAAGCCTCAGCCACAACTACGTGGACCTGAAGAAGGACTATGAAGAAAGGACAAAAGCTCACGAAGAACTGATAAGAAAGTAGAAAGCAGGGAGGGATTACACTTTCAGAATCAAGCAAGACTTAGCTGCCGCTAACACTGAGTTGACAATGAGGGCCCAAGAGCATGATACAACTTCATCTGCAGAGTGCCAGTGGAAGAACTTATATGAAGTCATCAAGAGGGAAAAGCAGGAGGCATTGAGAAGGTTGCTTGATCTCCAAGTCAGAATCAACGGGATGGAACAACAGATGAAGGAAATGATGGTAGAATGTGAAAAATGTGTTGAGGAAGTGCACCGCCAGCGGACTGAAGCAGAGGAACAGTATCAAACTATGCTGACTCAGATAGAAGGTTATATGGCCGAGCAGGAGAGAACCGTAGAGCACTGGAAGAGATGTTTTTCTCAGTTGGCTGCTTTAGCTAATGAAGCAATTGATGGGGTTCCGAGAATGTTAGCCGAAGCTGAGTCATCATTGTTCTTCTTTAATCTACCAAGGGAAGTCAAGATTTTTATAGAGCATTGCAAAGGATTGGTGGCGGAGATGAAGAATATGATTAGTTATGCTAGAAAGTGATAGTTGTTTGTTGAGAAGATTGTAATGACATTGTTGGTCAAACCATTTAGATTTCTCTATCAATGTCAGACTTCTGTTTGATTTTCATGTGTTTTAAATGACATCATGCAATTTTAAAATTTTTGTTTGATTTATTTTCTGTTTCATTCTTTCTATTTTTTTCCTAATTCATTATTTAATAAAATAAAAATACAAAAACGTAATAATGGAAAAATTTTAACGACATCCCTACAGAACGCGGGCTAATAATAAGAAAATGGAGGGCTGGGGTGAAATGCAAGAAAGCATGAAGGCCGATATTGACCAACTCAAGAATCAATTTGGACAGATGCTCAAGATGATGGTAGCCTTAAAGGATGCAGTCATTGCCCAAAATGAAGAGGCTCAGTCTTCACAACAAAGGACATTACAGACCCCAAATCCCAATCATGGGAATAAAGCAAGTCAGGAGTTCCCTCCATATGGTCTGCCTCCAAATTATATGCCGTCATACGAAGAATATGAGGACCAAGAAACCATACCACTAGCTGCTAATGCTGCTAACACTAAAGGTCAACCTGAGTCTACTCAGGTACCACCTGTTAGTCACGTTGAAAAAGGAGTACTTAATAAAATTCTTTCTACTAATCAGCCACGAGTTCTGCAAATTCTTACTGGTGAAGCATCTGGAACAAAGGATAATATTCCTAAGGGTATTCAAACTGTGTTGATTAATGCTGACATGACAAAGGTCAATCTGGATATCTTATAGGAGAGAGTCAGAATGATTGAAGGAGCCAGTGCTTGTGAATTTGGAGATGTTGTTGGACTATGCCTAGTCCCTGATGTCGTGATACCTCCCAAATTTAGAGTTTGAAAGGTATAAAGAAGCGACATGCCCAAAGAATCATCTGATTATGTATTGTCGAAAGATGGCTGCTTGCTGCTCAAGTTGCACTACCTTTACATGAAAAGGAGATGATAACTATGTTTGTTGAGACCTTAGAAGATCCTTTCTATAAACGCGTGCTTGGGAGTGTTTCCTCCAATTTTTTTGATCTTGTTACTATCGGAGAAAGAGTTGAACACAGGTTAAAAAGAGGAAAAATAGCACAAAACCCATCCGCGGTTACAACTGCTAAGAAGCCGGGGTTCAATAATAACAACAAGAAAAAAGAGGGAGAGGTGCAAGCAATTTCTGCCTTACCACATTGGGAAGGGTATCAACGACAATTTCGACCCAACTATAGACCCTCATCTGCTTATGTCGCAAATACCGTTCTAGCTTATCAATATAATGGTGCTCGACCCCAGTCTGTGTATAGACCTCCACTTATGACTCATAATGCATATCAACCCAATCAAGGGGGTCAGAGCTCTAATCAGGCATAAAATCAAAATTTTGGCCAAAGGAGTAATCCAGGGGAGAAGATTGTGAAGTTTACTCCTATTCCGATGACCTATGCAGAGTTGTTGCCTGATTTGCTAAAGAATGTAATGGTGGCCTTATGTCCAGCAAAGACCTTACAACCACCATATCCTAGATATTATGATGCAAATGCCAAATGTGAGTACCACAGTGGAGAAGTGGGCCATTCAAATGAGAATTGTCGAGCCCTCAAATCTAAAGTGCAATCTTTGTTGGACTCAGGGTGGCTTACTATCCAGGAACAAAAGCTAAGTGTGGATAAGAACCCTTTGTCCGGACATGCGAGTGGCACGGTTAATGCTGTCATGGGGGAAGAAGATCTAAGCTTGGTCAGAAGTGTAATTGAAATAAAGAAACCTATGAATGAGGTTTTTAGAGCAATCTGCCAAGCTGGTTTATACCAATATGAATATAGGCCAGAGGACAAATGTGGTTTCCATGCTAGCATCGAACATTCTGTTGATGAATGTGTTGAGTTTAAGGATTTTGTGCAAGACTTGATACACAGGCATATTCTACAAGTCAGTCATCAAAAGAAAGAAGAAGAAGTGTTTACTGGAGAAGAATGGACTCCACAGAGGCCTAAACCGTTGGTGATACAATTTTCCAAAACCACTAATCCCATGCCTTCAGGACGACAACCTTTAGTGATACAGATACCATCTTCTTTCCCATATAAGAATGATAAAGTTGCTCCTTGGAAATATGGTGTCATTATCATTCAAGAAGAGCAGAAACATGAATCAGTGATTAAGGCAAGGCTGTGATTGATAACATATCTGGAATAGCGGGTATGACTAGGAGTGGTCGTGTGTTTACTCCTCCTGACTTGAGAGGTGAAAAAAGTCGTGATAAAATTAGAGAAGAAATGGCTATGGAGAAGGCAAGATCATTTTTCAAGGGGAAAGTTGTTCAAGTTGATTCAGAGCCTGAGGAGAAAGAGAAAAAAGAGGTTACCGATGAGGATGCATATGAATTTTTGAAATTTATCCAACAAAGTGAGTATAAAGTTGTTGATCAGTTAATCGCATGCCCGCGAGAGTGTCTTTGTTGGAATTTTTAATGCACTCAAATTCTCATAGGAAATTATTAATGAAGATTCTGAGCATAGCCCATGTGGAACAAGACATCTCCTTAGATAAATTTGAAGGGATTGTTAGTCACATTACTGCTAACAATTACTTAACTTTTACTGAGGATAAAATACCTTCAAAGGGCAGAGGACATAACAAAGCTCTTCACATTTTGGTCAAATGCATGGACTATTTTATATCACGCGTGTTAATTGACAATGGTTCATCTTTGAAAGTAATGCCAAAAACCACCCTGAATAAATTGACATGTGATGGGATTCATTTACGTTCAAGTACCATTGTGGTGAGAGCTTTTAATGGGAGTAAAAGAGAAGTTATAGGAGAGGTAGAACTACCAATTCGAGTTGGAGCATGCAATTTCCAAGCTGTGTTCCAAGTAATGGACATATTACCAGGATACAGTTGCTTGCTGGGAAGACCTTGGATACACACAGCTGGAGTAGTGCCTTCTACTTTGCATCAGAAGCTAAAATTCATAATTAATGATAAATTATTGTAGTTTCTGGGGAGGAGGACTTACTGGTATGTGGACCAGCACCTACTACTTATATTGAAGTCGCGGAAGAAGCTTTAGAAACTTCTTTTCAGGCTCTGGAGATAGTTAGCACAACCTATGTTGAACCCTTCAAGGTGAATCCATATTTGTCTAACGCATCATTGATGATTGCCAAAACTATGATGAAAAAAGGATATAGACATGGCAGCGGTTTGGGCAGAAATAATAAAGGGTCTATAATGCCACAAAAGCTTATTGAAAACAAAGGGAGGTACGGTTTGGGATACAAGCCTACTCGAGCTTATCGGAAGAGGGTGGTTGAAGAAAGAATTGAAAGAAGTCGGGCCAAGATAGAGGGGCGGGAACCAAAGACAAAAGAAAATTCCTTGTCCAGCCTGGATCAATGTTTTTCCAGTGCTGGATGGATTAATCTTGATCAAGTGGCGGCGATCGAGCAGGAGCATGAAGATGAAGGCTTCAATTTTGTGCACCCTTGTCCTCCTAATGAACAAATTGGCAATTGGGAATCTGTAGACATACCTGTGGTGTTTACACATGATAAAATGTAATATTCTAGGAGAAGAAACCTTTGTTTGGTTTTGGACAATTTCTTTGTTGTGTGATGCTTTCTCTTTGCGATAACAATTTCTTCGGTTTTAATGAAATGTTGTGTTTTTGTTTAGATTTTTGTCTTGTCTATTTATTTTCGTAAAATTGAATAATGCATATATGACGATGCTTGTTTTGAAAATAATCTTTCCAATATTTCGTATCCAAATTTCACGGACCCCAATGAAAATATGGAAAATGATGAATATGAGGAAACCTGTGAACCCTCACTGGAATTGTTGAGATTAGTAGAACAAGAAGCTAGAGAAATTAAACCTCACCAAGAAGAGGTTGAACTGATAAATTTGGGAGATCAAGAGGAAAAAAATGGTTAAAATCAGAAGTGATTTGTCTTGTGAAATGAGGCAACAACTACATACCATTTTGAAAGAGTTCAGAGATATTTTTGCTTGGTCTTACAAAGATATGCCTGGTCTGGACCTCGAAATTGTACAACACCGATTACCACTTAAACCAGAGTGTCATCCAATTAAGCAGAGGTTGAGAAGAATGAAACCTGAGATATCATTGAAAATAAAAGAAGAAGTTGAAAAGCAGTTTAATGCTGGATTCTTAGATGTGGCACGGTATCCTCAATGGGTAGCTGATGTTGTTCCTGTTCCGAAGAAAGATGGGAAAGTCCAAATGTGTGTAGATTATAGAGATCTGAATAGGGCTAGTCCTAAAGATGATTTTCCATTACCACACATCGACACGTTAGTAGACAATACTGCGACATCATCATTATACTCTTTCATGGATGGATTCTCTGGATATAATCAGATTAAAATGGCGCCTGAAGATATGGAGAAAATTACTTTCATCACTCTATGGGGCACGTTTTGTTACAAAGTTATGCCTTTTAGGTTGAAAAATGCTGGTGCAACCTATCAAAGAGCTATGGTGGCTCTTTTTCCTGATATGATGCATAAGGAGATTGAAGTTTATGTTGATGATATGATTGTCAAATCTGCATATGAAGAAGAGCACGTTGTTAATTTGAAAAAGTTGTTTGAGAGGTTGAGAAAATATAAACTCAGGTTGAATCCGTCTAAGTGTACCTTTGGGGTGAAGTCTGGAAGACTCCTAGGATTCATTGTTAGTCAAAGAGGAATAGAAGTGGATCCAGACAAAGTGCGTGCTATTCTTGAGATGCCACATCCCTGTACTGAAAAAGAAGTTCGAGGTTTTCTGGGAAGATTGAATTACAGCGCTAGATTTATTTCCCAGCTAACCGCCACTTGTGAGCCGATTTTCAAACTGTTACGAAAGAATCAAGTGGTAGAATAGAGTGAAAACTGTCAGAATGCTTTTGATAAAATCAAAGAATATTCGAGAGAGCCTCCAATACTGCGTCTGTCAGTCCCTGGAAGGCCTCTTATTCTATATTTGACAATATTAGATGGAACAATGGGTTGTGTATTGGGTCAGCATAACGACACCGGAAGAAAATAACATGTTGTATATTACTTGAGCAAAAAGTTTACTAATTGTGAGCAAAGATATTCTTCACTGGAAAAAAACATGTTGTGCCTTAGCTTCGACAACAAATCGTTTGAGACAGTATATGCTTAATCACACAACGTGGTTAATATCTAAAATGAACCCGATCAAGTACATTTTTGAAAAGCCTGCTCTAACTGGAAGAATAGCTCGTTGGCAAATGTTGTTATCAGAATGTGATATTGTTTATGTCAATCAAAAGGCTACTAAGGGCAGTGCTTTGGCCGAATACTTAACTCAACAACCCATAGATGATTATTGACCCATGCAACCTGAGTTCGCAAATGAAGACATTATGGCTTTGTTTGTATTTGAAGATGATAGTGATGATGAAAAGAAGTGGACTTTATTCTTTGATGGATCATCCAATGCTTTAGGACATGGTATAGGGGTAGTGCTTATCTCCCCAGAGAAACAATATATACCAATGACTGCCAGATTATGTTTTGATTGTACAAATAACATAGCAGAATATGAAGCTTATGTCATGAGGATAAGAGCAACCATAGAATATAAAGCGAAGCGTTTGAATATATATGGTGATTCAGCATTGGTTATCCATTAGATTAAAGGAGAATGGGAAACCCGAGATCAGAAACTAATTCCTTTCAAAACATACATCGAAGGGTTGATTGAATATTTTGATGAGGTAGAGTTTCATCATATCTTGAGAGAAGATAACCAACTAGCTGACACTCTTGCTCCGAGATGAGTCAAGAGGAAGAGCTGCCAATGAATAAAATGCAAAGTTATGAGAATCCGGTATACTGCAACTTCATATAAGAAGAAGTAGATGGCAAGCCATGGTACTTCAATATAAAGCGATACCTCCAGAATCGTGAATATCCTGATTCAGCCTTAGAGAATGATAAAAGAATGTTGAGAAGGTTAGCCTTTAGTTTCATTTTGGATGGAGACGTGCTATATAAACGAAATCATGACATGATGCTCCTTCGTTGTGTGGATGCTAAAGAGGCTGAGCTAATATTGCAAGAAGTACATGAAGGAACCTTCAGGACTCATATGAACGGTCATTCTATGGCCAGAAAGATTTTAAGAGCTGGATATTTTTGGATGACAATTGAAAATGATTGTTGTAAACATGTGAGAAAGTGTCAAAAATGTCAGGTATATGTTGATAACATTAATGTATCACTGACTGTATTGAATGTTTTATTTGCACCATGGCCTTTCTCCATGTGGGGTATAGACGTTATTGGAGCTATTGAACCGAAGGCATCAAATGGACACCGTTTTATACTTGTGGCTATTGATTATTTCACAAAATGGGTCGAAGCTGCTTCTTACACAAATGTGACAAGAAAAGTGGTGGCAAAATTTATAAAGAAAGAGCTAATTTGTAGGTATGGAATTCCTGACAGAATTATCACTGATAATGCCACTAACTTGAACAATCAAATGATGACTGAGTTGTGTGAAGAGTTTAAGATTAAGCATCATAATTCTTCCCCCTATCGTCCCAAGATGAATGGAGCAGTTGACGCAGCTAACAAAAATATAAAGAAAATAATTCAAAAAATGGTGGTAAGTTATAAGGATTGGCACGAGATGTTGTCGTTTGCTTTGCATGGTTATCATACATCAGTCAGAACATCAACAGGAGCAACTCCTTTCTCACTGGTTTATAGAATGGAAGTTGTACTAGCATTTGAGGTTGAAATTCCTTCTCTTTGAGTATTAATGGAAACCAAGTTAGAAGAAGATGAATGGGTTAAAGCGAGATATGACCAACTCAGTTTTATTGAAGAGAAGAGGTTAGTCGTTGTATGTCATGGCCAATTATATCAAAAGTGGATGAAGAAAGCATTTGATAAAAAAGTTCGCCCACAAGAGTTTCATGAAGGGGATTTGGTGGTTAAAAAGATCATATCAGTTCAAAAGGATCATCGTGGTAAATGGATGCCTAACTATGAAGGTCCAGATGTGGTAAAGAAAGCCTTCTCCAGAGGAGCACTAATTCTCACAAGGATGGATGGGGAAGAGTTACCATTATAGGTTAACTCTGACACAGTTAAAAAATTCTATGCATAATATGATTTCATAATTTGGGGAATGTAATATATGAAAACATCGAATGATATTGAAATTGTATCTGCATATTCTTTTAATGAAATAAAATTTCCTTTGAATTCCCTCTTATATATTTTGTTATGCTAAGAGAAGTATACACCACGGGTAGGCTACAAGATTCCTCGAATTCTTAAGGATGTCGTTAAAAAAAAAAACTGCACAATAAATCATACTTATGGGATCATTGAATTTATTGAAAAAATAATAAAAGTAATAAAAATTTTGGCACGGTCTTAAAGTTTGGCATAAAAAAGAGGATTTAGTTGATCT
>Ga0209700_102686_pt1 | contig 35523 bp, 14 predicted proteins | sample SiratroredBW_FD_187528 | JGI IMG/M metagenome (GOLD analysis project Ga0209700, IMG submission 187528) | Root nodule microbial communities of legume samples collected from California, USA - Siratro red BW (SPAdes) (version 2) | ecosystem: Host-associated > Plants > Roots > Nodule | place: USA...
AAAAAAATATATATAAAAAAATATTATATATATATATATATATATATATATATATATATATATATATATATATAAAGTTTTCGAAATATATATATTCTGAAAACTTTATTCTAAGTTCTCGATATGAAATGTATTTTATGCATTTTGGATGGAAATCTTATTTTCTTCCTGGATGTATTCCACAAATTTCAAAAAAAAAAAATAATGAAATTTTTCAATAATACAAAAGTCACTTTAAAAAAATTGTAAAATGGTCATTTTGAAAATTTGAGTGTGCACTAAGAAATTGTCGGGTTGTAGACTAGTTTGGGCGCAGCTATTGAGTTAATAGACATGAGGCAATTGCTTTCTGCACCATATCATTTTTTACCTGCACCATATCACTGAGTGAAATGACTAAAATATCCTTCCACGTTTGTAATTTAGTGGCTTTTGGATTTAAAATTTCAGAACCTATTTCTAGAAATTATTTTCTAGAATATACGTTCTATATTCTACAAATTTTTTTGGAATATAAATTTTATACTATTAAAATATTTTTCTGAAATATAAATTTTTTATTCTAAAAAATATTTTCTAGAAAATATTTTCTGAAAGGTAACTTTTACATTTAAAAAATGCTCTCCATGTATTCTAGAAAATATATTCTGTAAGGTAAAAGTTCTGAAAATATATGATCCTAAATAAATTTTATAAAAAACACTCCTTTTTTAAATTTGAAATAAAATGTTAAGAACATTTTTAGTATTTGAAAAATTGATATGGTGTAAGTAATTGCCTGAACATGAATGAGTACATTTGATCTCCATTTTCTCCTATTTTGTTGCATGGTTATTGATGGGCTTTTTTGTGGCATCCCAAGTCCAGTGTAACCCAATGGACTCTACCGTTCTTATTTAATTTTTTTTATATCTTTCTACATCCAGAACTTTTCTACTCTACTCTTCATTTTCAAAAGGTTCAGTGTAACCCAATTGCTCCGTTTGACTTTTATTATGATGATATTTTATTTTATTATTTTTCGTTATGCAAATAAGATTTCTTACAGAAAATGAAGAACAATTGAAGTGGGGTGAAAAGCAAGATAAGGATTTTAATAACACGGCCTATAAAATTGAAGAACTTTCCTTTTCGTAGAGTCCAGCCCATCAATGGCTAGGGTGAAGGAATGAACACTTTTATTTGATAACATAAGGTAACAAATAATGATTCCATAGTTTTTTTAGCTCGGGAGAAAAATACTAAACCATGGTGTTTTAATACTTATAAAGATCCCAATTTTTTTTTCGCTGAAAAGGAACTTACAGAAATAATACATTATTTCTTTGTGATAATATATTCGACTTGCTATAATAATAATTATAACCAATTTATGAAAAGGATATACAAAATGTGAGTAGGTACATAAATTACTAGAATTTATAATTGGAGTAATATACGATTTAAAGTGGTGAATTATGATAATTGCTTAATTTATATTTAAGGAGGATGAGAAAGTTTTAATGGTTTTAGTTAGTCTTTTTGTATTTTTTAGATAAATGTGAAAGTAAATAAAGTAAAAATTAGGGTGATGCTGGTTTTTATATGTTTTCAATGAGAGATTTTTAAGTTATAAGACCTATGAAGAGATCCAGGTTTAAACATGTTGTTTCATGTTCAAAATTTATAGTATATATATAAACATGTGTGTGTTTATGTTTGTGTTATTGATTAATTAACATTTTATTTAATATAAATCAATTTCAAATAGTAATCCTTTGATAGATTTGAAAATTACAGACTAACATAATTTCATTATCAGAACATTATAATATATTCTAAATGACAAACTACTTTAAAATTACATTGTTATTGCGTGAATATGATTAAAAATCAACACATACAGACCCCTTCTACATTTGTTTTATGTCATACTAAATATTGATAAAATTATATTAAACGACAACACTATGGAAAAAAATGAAATTATTATAAGTAATATAAATAATGAATTTTTTAACTTTATAAATTTTAAGAATTTAGAAACATATTACTAGAGGATATAAAAAACTAATTATGATTAATCTTTGGAATATTATCAAGTTTAATCTGACACCTATTGCTTTCTAGCTTATCTCATGTGGTAAGACCTTAATCATTTTGTTTTAGCTATAGATAGAAAAGAATTGTTACTATAAATGCATTCATGAATACAACATATTGAAACGTTGAAATTTGCATATACATTCTCTCGTGTTTTTTTTTTTTTTTCCTTCTTTAAATACATGTTATATTGCTTTGGAATTAGGTAGGTCGACATTACCTACTGATAAAGAAGATCTATACTATTTAATTGGATTTTATTAAAATATTTCTTTCTTCTTTTTTTATTGTTGCCCGTCTACTTTTTATAATATATTTTTTAAAAAGACTACGTTGGAGAATTTATTTTTCACAATATATTAAAAAATCATATCAGAGAAATTGTTTTCATCAAATTTGACAGGACATTGAAGAACAGGAGTATAAAAGTGAAAAAAAAAAAAAAAAAAAAACAAGGATTGGGATTAATTTGGCCGAAAAACAATACCGCTTGTTCTAGAGTTCAGTCCATGAATTAGTATGATAATTGTCACTGTTATTAATTATAAAATGAAACAAATAATGATTCAGAATTTTGCAGTTCCAAGAGAAAAAATATCAAATTATGGAATTTTAATGCTGATGAAAACTTATAGAATACTTCAATTTTAAAATATTTCATTTCTTGCTAAAATTAAAACATATGTTCTTGGATGAGAAATTTTAAAATAGTAATTTATTTTTTTAAAGAAATCAAAATGTTGTGACAAATTAAAAAAAGTACTTTTTTTTATGGATGTTGACATTGATTTGTTTTTATCATTAATATAGATGTTATTTTTTTATCAATAGTTTGTTAAAATTCTTTTTCAACGTTAACAAAAAAAAAAAACTTTCAGCTAATATTAATTAAGATTGTTTTCTTTTTATCAATGTCAGTAAAATTATTTTTGATGAAAGTTACTCTAAATAATTGTAACTGAATTGAAAACAATCTAGACTAACATTAGTTGATAAAATTTTTACAAAATATCAAAAGGAAAATTCTTAACAAACTTTTATAAAAAATAACCTCAATTAAGATCAATTATAAAATATTATTAACATTGATATTTTTAAATTTTTAATACTTTTTTTAAATTTAATAATGATTAAAATATTTTATTCAAAGAAGAAAATTAAAATTTACTAAATTTAAATTGCTTTATGGAAACAAAACATTGAGAAAATAAAATAATTTGAAATGAAATCAATTTAAATTTAATATATTTAAATGTTTTATAAATTCTGAAATAGATGGTAAATATATTTGTGTGTTTTTAATGATCTATGTCTAGGGGTGATTTTGGATTAGGTACAGTTACACAAGTTGGATGGTATCTTGGATATCTCTTTTTGGTTCTCTAATCCAAGGAGAAAATGATGAACCAATAAATACAGTTTAAAGTCATTTTTCACAAAGATCTGTTGAAAATATAATATTTTATGGAGATGCAGGCAGCTATGGAGGTGCAGGAGTTGTGAAAAACAAGTTAATCCCAATGAATTATGCCACAAACACATACTAATTAAGGAAACATTTGGGTTGGTTAAACCATCTACTAAATAATGAAGCCATAAATGTCAAAAACACATTGAACAGTTTTGAATATTTAGTCTTTTGCTAACTTGCTATACATAAGACCAACTACCCAAATGCATACAAAATGAATATTTGGGATTTGTTTCACCAGAAAAATATTATATGTTTAATATTTTAAAAGAATTAAACACCAATAACTATATATATAATAAATAAAATTCAAATGCTTGTTGAAAATACCACTTCACTTTGACAATGAAATATAAAGTCCATACAAATTTTTGTTATTTTTTCATACAGCTTCTTCTGCATATATTAATTTGAAGTCGTGCTTTATATAAGTAATTTTCTTTAAAAAAAATACAAAAAATCATCTTCCATTTTTTGACTTTACAAAATAATTATATATTAATTAAAGTTGTGTTGAGTAAGAATGACTTTTTTTTTTTATTTAGAATTTAATGTTAAAGTGTTGTGTAAGAATAACTTTTTTCATTTATAATTTAATGTGAAAGTTATGGATAATGATACAGCTTCTATTAATTTCAAGTCTAAAATAAAATTATATAAAGCAACTTTCATTATATGAAGTTGTGTACACAACACACGACAACATGGGTGTAAAAGGTTTATTTTCTTTTGATAATTTTAAAATAAAATTACAACAGAGTAATTAAAAAGCCGAAAGTTTAGTTTCACTCTAATAGTCTTATTTTTATTGTAAAAGATTATATTGTACCTTCATTTTAATCCGTCTCACTCTAATAATCTTATTTTTATTTTCAGCTGTACCAATGCATACTTTCTATGTATCGTTGCATTATGCATTCCATCCTTTTAAACATGATTTTAAACTTGCACTCCCCCTGTCCTTAAAAAAAAAAAAATTGAACCACAAGTTATATTTATAGATTTGGAATATACAAATACAATAATATTTTCTAATTCTAAAGAATAATTATGTCCAAACCTCTAAATTTTAAAATGTATTTTGAGATTAATAAAAGTTAGATATCTCACATCAATTACAGATAAGACATTTAAATAATTTATAAAGTGGTACAAACCTCACTTTATTAAGGTTAAGTTAGGTTTAAAATTTACTTCTTCTTAAGATGGTATAAGAATCCTAACAATGTTGTTGGACCTATCAGGTCACCCGCTATTAGGCCGTTATCGGGTCACCCGCTATCGGACCATCCTTATATATAAATTTCACGTTCGAGTTGAGGGAGATATGTTGGATATCCCACATCGACTAAAAATGAAACATTTCAATAGTTTATAAAGTATGTGCAAACTTCACCTTAATAAGCAAACATGTTAAGTTAGGGTTACACTATACCTTATAAGAATAAATATGTTTTAGAATGAATACATTCTAAATTTTACAATTTAAAAATATATTTTATAATACACAATTCAAAATATATGTTTATAAAGAATAAAATTAGAAATTCAATTTTGATTAGGGTGTAAAATGTAATCACCTTTATATTTAGATTAGTTGACTTTCATAATTTACTTTTCCTTATTGCACCACCCCAATTTTTCAACCTGCACTCCTATAATTGGTGAAATGACCCAAAGATTGTTGAAAAATGTATTTTATGAAAATTTTGAAAATTTCATTTTAAGGCTTTGTTTGGTTGGAGAAGTGGATTTGAGAGAATGGATTTGAAAGAATTTGAGTGAATTATGTGTGAATGATAAGGTTGTTAGATAGATGATAAGATTTGAAGGGAATGTTTGTGAAAGTTTGGAAATGATTTAATAGATGTTATAATTTTTTTTTAATTGATATATTTTTGAAATTACTAATTGACTCTTGTGAAAAATTGTGTTTCATAATTTCTAAATCACTTATAAGGACTGTTTTGTAATTTTCAATTTCATCTTTTCAAATCTCTTCACATTATGGAAGATCCTGCAAATCCTCTATAATCCATCTTTTCAAATTAATGCAACCAAACAGATTTCATTAACAACAATCCATCTTCTAAAACAATACATTTATATAAATTGGTTCAACCAAACACAAGCTAAAGTTCTTATTCTAAAAAATATATCCTATTCTAGAATGTATTTCATAACTCCCGAAAAGTATGTTACGAAAAAAAAAATTCAGAGCAAGTAATTCGAAAATCACTTTAAAGAAGGATAAATTGACCGATTTGAAAATGTCGAGGGTATACTAAAAAATCTTAGGGGTGCAGGAAAAAATAATCCTTCATAATTCAATAGTTGAGCTCACCTATTGAGTTAATGGTAAATGCTTCTTGCGCTATACCATTTTGTAACCTGCACCATACTGGTCACCTTGAATTGTCGAAAATGCCCTTGAGTATTTATATTTAAAAAGTAGGATTTTCTCTCCCTTTACAACAACTTTCTCCTTTTTCTTAGGAGTGCTTTACTACCTAGTGAGGTTTCGGTGGTGGAGATTTTGCATTCCATTTGATGATGATTATCATATATTCCAATGGATGTTCGTCGTTGTAAGTTGAGTTCTTGCTTCTTCTTCTTTTTCACTTTCTGGAGCAGTTCCACCCTCCAGGAACCATCTTCGGCCATCACAAACATCTTTTATGGAATGCACAGCCACCATTAACATCCTCATGTATAAATTGCACGTTGCACTCAAATACAAATGTCAAGAACATTTCTGAAATTGAAAACAAAAATGATATGGTGCAAGTCAAAATTAGAATAGTGCAGGAAGCATTTTTAATAGACATGAATGAGTATATTGGATCTCTAGTGTTCTTCTTCAATTTGTTTTTTTTTTTTATCTTTCTCCACCCACAACTTTTCTGAAAAACCAATTACTCTCAATCTTTCTCCCCGTCTCATGCTTCTTTTGATTTTTTATTATAATGATATTTTTTTATTGTGCAAATAAGATTTCTTACAGAAAATGAAGAACAATGGATGTGGGATGAAAAGCAAGATAAGGGTTTGAATAACACGGCCTATAAAATTGAAGAACTTTCCTTTTTCTAAAGTCCAGCCCATGAATAGCTACGGTGAAGGAATGAACACTTTTATTCGATAACAAAATGTAACAAATAATGATTCCATACTTGTGTAGCTTAGGAGAAAAACACTAAACCATGGTGTTTTAATAAGTATAAAGATCCCAATTTTTTTTTTCTTGAAAAGAAGCTTACCGAAATAATACATTGTTGTATTATTTCTCTGTGATAATATAACCGATTTGTCATAATAATAATTATAACCAACTTATAAAAAGGAATATACGAAATGTGAGTAAGTACATAAATTATTACAATTCATAATTGGAGTAGTATACTATTTAAAGTCGTGAATTATTATAATAATTGCTTAATTTATATTTAAGGAGGATGAGAAAGTTTTAATCGTTTTAGTTACTCTTTTGTATTGTTTATATAAATGTGAAAGTAAATAAAGTAAAATTTAGGGTGATGTTAGTTTTTATATGTTTTCAATGAGAGGATTTTACTAATTTTTAAGTTATAAGACCTATGAAGAGACCTTTTATCTCTTAAGAATGGTAAACATGTTGTTTCATCTTCAACCATTTTCTTTTATGTGTGTATGTTTGTGTTATTGATTAATTAACATTTTATTTAATATAAATCAATTTCAAATAAGAATCATTTGATAGACTTGAAAATTACGTAGTACTGACATAATTTCATTATCAGAACATTAGAATATATTCTGGATGTGAAATGGTATTTGACAATCTACTTTAAAGTTGTATTGTTAATTGTATGAATATGATTAAAAATCAACTTGTACGTGACATATGGACCCTTCTACATTTTTTTTATGTCATACCAAATATTGATAAATTCATATTAAACTACAACACTATGGTAAAAAATGAAATTATTATAAATAACTTAAATAATTAAATCTTTATGTTTTGTAAATTTTAAGAATTTAAAAACATATTACTTGCAGATAAAAAAAAAACTAATTATAATTAATCTCTAGAATATTATTAAGTTAAACGTGGCACCTATTGCTTTCTAGTTTATGTAACGATAAGACCTTAAACGTTGAAATTTGGGTATACATTCTCTTGTGTTTTTTTTCTTTTCTTCTTTAAATACATGTTATATTAAAGAAGACAGCTTATAGAAACGTAGCTTTGGAATTAGGTAGATGGACATTACCTAATGATAAAGAAGGCGTATCCTATTTAATTGGATTTTGTTAACCTCTTTCTTTCTTTCTTCTTTTTTTCCATTGCCCGTCTACTTTTTAAAATATATTCTTTTAAAAAAATACTTTAAATAATTTATTTTTCAAAATCTATTAAAAAATTATATCAGAGAAATTAGTTTTCATCACATTTGACTAAAAAGGTCGGTAAAGAAAGGGGGCATAAAAATGAAAAAACGAGTTTTTTGGATTAATTTGGATTCGGTATTGTTATTAATTATAAAATGTAAGAAATAATGACTCCAGAGTTTTGTAACTCAGAGAGAAAAAAATACCAAATTATGGGATTTTAATGCTGAAAAAAACTTATAAAAATTTAATTTTTAAAATATTTCATTTCTTGCTAAAAATTAAAACATGTGCTTGGTAGAGAAATTTTAAGAGAGTAATTTATGTTTTTTAAAGAAATTGAAATGTTTCGTGATAAAATAAGTTGCTTAAGTAAGAAAATTTTTATTAAATTAATTGATGGTTTAAAATTACATAATTCTAAAATCTATTTAAAATTTTGAAATTCTATAACTTGATTAGAATGTAATGGATTTGAGTAAGACTAAGACATTACTAAAATTATTATTTTTCTGTATGTCAATTATGACTTTTTTTATTAATATTAAAAATAGTTATTTTGTAATTTATGTTGTTGGTATTTTGTTTTCCATATCACTTGTTATTAGTTAGTGTTTTATGGGTCAATTTTTAGAAAAAAGTGAATTATATTTTTTTCAATAAATATTTATTGTGATTTTTTTATTGTTGATATCTACAGTAATAGTTTTTATCATCAAAATAAATGTTATTTTTTTGTCAATAATTTTTTAAAAATTATTTTTTAATATTAATTAAAAAACTTTCAACCAAATATTAATTAAAATTGTTATTTTCTTTTATCAATATAAGTAAAAATAATTTTGATTAAAGTTATCTTAAATAATTGTAGTCAAGATGAAAATTATTTCGTATAAAATTTTTGCAAAATATCAAATCAAAAAAAATGTTGACAAATTTTTATCAAAAACTAATATCAATCAAGATGAATTATAAAAGATCATTAATATTGATATTTTTTAATTATTTATAATAATTTTGAATTTAGTAATAATTAAAATACTTTATTCAAATCAGAAAAAGCAAAAAAAGCATTTAAAAAATCAAATAAAATTGAAATAAAATCAATTTGAATTTAATATACTTAAATATTTTATAAATTATGAAATATAACGTAACTAATTTGTTTTTTTTTCTTAATGATCAATGTCTTGGTTTGATTTTGGGTTAGGTACGGATACACAAGTTGGATGGTGTCTTGGGCATCTCATGTGTAATCCAAGGAGAAACTGATGAACCAATAAATATCACTTAAAGTCATTTTTCACAAAAGATCTTTTGGAAATATAATATTTCATGGAGGTGCAGGAAGAAGCCGTGGAAAACACGTACTAATTAAGGAAACATTTGGACCTACTAAATAATTTAAATGATTCTTATTTAAATCATTGTTAATGATGACAACATTTTTAACACAACTGACATCTTATTCGCAAAACTTTCACTACATTATTTCAGCGACTATTCCTACATAATAATTATTGAAAAATGTGATTTAAATAATAATCTATACTAATAGATAATAAGTTATATTAAGTTTATTTAACAGAATAATATATTATCTGTTTGTAATAATATAATATGTCGTAATAATAATTATTAACCAATTTATAAAAAGGAATACATGAAATGTGAGAAGGTATATAATCCTCCAACTTCATAATTGGAGTAGCATGTTAATTAAGTGGTGAATTGGAGTAGCATATTAACTACACAAAGGGACAAGAAGTAACAGTAAGTACTTAACTGAAAAAAGGAGAAAAATTGAAGTAGCACACTTCTAACTTGTTTTCTTTTCAATCATCATTCTTCTTAATATTGTCATATACTGGATTTTTATCCTTAATTTTTCATTTTATGTGGATAAATATGATGTATTTAATTATTATCGTTATTATTAATATTGATACTTGAAAAATCAGAATCAGTGGCCATTGGGATAATGATTCTTCGGTAACGAGGTTGACACAAACAACCTGTACGTGTAGGTTCGTAACTTTGACTTATCTCATCCCACCTCCTTATTTTCTTCATCTTATAAACAAAGCCACACGAATTAGTTAAATTCCTAATTTTGTTTTGAAATACAAAATTAATTTTTTTGGATTATTCTATTTGGAAATATAAAACTTACTTTTAAGGTTAGTCTATTCCAAAATATAAAATTTGTTTCTTATTTCAAGAAACGTAATCTAATATTTAAAAAAAAAAACAAGCTAATCCGAAAATTAACAGAAATAGATAACATAAAATTATAAAATCTAACAAAAAAAATTTCAAATTTTACATTTGAGTGATTTTCTAAATTACAAAATCCAAATTCAATTCACACACCTCTAGTTTCACCCTCCCGTACCTTTTACATTATTTTTCCTAAGGAAAATGAAGTCTTTTTCACAGATTCTTTAGAAATATAATCTTTTATGTAGGTGCAGGAAAGAAACCGATATGGAGGTGCATGAATAAGCCGTGGAAAACAAGTTAACCCCAAGGGGGGAATGACGAAGCAATAATGCCAGGAGAACATACCAATTAGGAAAACATTTGGGCTGGGTAAACCACCGCTAAATAATGAAGCCATAAATGCCAAAAACACATTAAACAGTTTTGAATATTTGGTATTTTACTAACTTGTAAGACCAACTACCTACAACCTATTCCAAAAGAAAAAAAAAATGGGTTCCACTCACAAGGTCTTTATTTGTGGCAACTTGTGCCACATGTAGCTTTTCTGCTGTGTCATTATTCTTTCAGTTATTATTATTGAGTAAGTTTCAAAGTATCTCAGCAAATCTCCAAATTAAAAATACCATAATACTAAATGACCATATAATTAATGAAGTATTAATTTTTTTTGTATAATTAGTTTGTCAATAAATAACTTGCTCTTTTACCTTTTTTATAATCATTATTAATATATTATATTTTCTCATAATTGTATAAATTAACATATTTTTAAAAGTTAAAAAAATATTTTAATATAATGTCAATTTAGGATTTGTTTCATCAGAAAAATATTATATATTTAATATATTAAACACATCACTTGTCATGCTATACACTTACACTAATTTACAATTAATAGCTATTTATGAATATTAACCATGATTTTTAGGAAAATCTCATTAATTATTAGACATAATTTTAAATATAACCTCCTACGTGGACAATAATTAATGTGACGTTGGTAATGTGATGGGAAGTAGAGACTAGTATTTAACAAGGCAAAAAAAAATAAAAATGAGAAATAATGGAAAGAGAACAAAATAATAAAACTTACGACAACACTAGCAAATAACTCTTGCGATTCTTATTTAAAACCATTGTTAATGTGATGACAATATTTTAAACTCAACTGACATCTTATTCATAAAACTTTCACCACATTTTTCAGTGACTATTCTTCAATAATAATTTTTGAAATAATAATTTTTGAAAAATGTGATTTATATCATAATTTATACTAATGCATAATAAGTTAAGTTTATGCAACAGAGTAATATATTATCTATTTGTAATAATATAATCTGTCATAATAATAATTATAACCAATTTATAAAAAGGAATACATGAAATCTGAGTAGGTATATAATCCTCGAACTTCATAATTGGACTTGCATATTAATTAAAGAGGTGAATTGGAGTAACATATTAATTGCACAAATTAATATGTTAACAAAAATATATTTTCTCTATCCTGGCCTGGATGGCTCAGGCTTTGCACATGACACATCACTCCATTCTCAACCTTTCTCCTTTGACAAAGAAAACCCAACAAGTGTGATATTTTGACCCTCTTGCATGTTTGTTTTGTTACGGGGGTGTCAAGCCTCATTTCTCATTTGGTGGTACACACTGCCATACCCAAACAGACAAATTTCTTTCTTCTCTCTCTTCCACAATTTCCCACAGAATCTTTCTTTTGCTTTTATCTTTTCAAGCATCATTCTTCTTAATTTTGTTTTTATCCTTACTTTTCTTTTGTTACGGTACTTTTTTAAGTGAGAGACCCCAAAACCTTTCTTGCTGGCTAGTTAGGATATAACGTGTGATGCTTAATTAATGACCTTTTCCTAATCCTTTTCATTCCTCATTTTTGTATGGTCATTATTTCCTTTTCTGTAGTCGGTAACATTTTCTTACCAGTTTCTTCATTTACATTGATAAATATGATGTATTTAATTATTATAATTAATATTGATACTCGAAGGATCCTAATCAGTCGCCATTGCGGTATTCTTCGGTTAGCATTTCTTATAATAATGATGTGACACAAGCAACGTGGGATTTTGCCTTTGACTTGATCATTCTATCTCATCCCATCTTCTTATTTTCTTTATCTAATAATACAAAGTCACACGAATTAGTTAAATCCTGAGTTTGGTTTAACAACAATGCGCTTAAATTAATCCAGAAATAAACATTTTATGGAAAGTTCAATTAAATTAATTAAATCTCCGATGTACCTAAAGATATAGCCTAACTTTGTTTTAAAATACATCAATAAACATGTAAACATTCCGAGAATCGATTAACGCAATCACCCAGCAAACTAAAATTAGAGTGTCCAGTGTGAACGAGAGAAAAGCGTAGTTGAGTGTTTTAAGCAAAATTTACCAGTGCGGAGAAGTTAATGCAAGTGAGAGAAAAATGAGTCGAGATTGAATTACTATTTAGAGACAAAGTTTAGACCACTGTAAAATGATAAATTATATTTTTACCTGAGTTTTATAAAAAAAGTTTGACATGTTCACAAAAATAAAACTTTAAATTTATACAATAACATTTTTTTTTCTAATTTAAACTTTGCTAAGCAAGAACTATGATCGTGGTGTTGTCAAAATATTGGAAGCCGTTGCCCTCATTATTGAATGAGTTTCTGATAGTTCCTGCAAGATATAAAAAGTGTAATGATCAGTTATCGGACTTTGAATGTGGACAGAAGATTGAAGAAAAAAAATCAGGTTGAGGAATAGCGTTTCAAGTGAATTAAAGTTTTAGTAAGAGAAAATGCTTTCACACTGTTTTAGTTTTCAACTTTCACTCTACAATAAAAATGGGTTATTATTTTCTTATACTATAATAATATGTTAGAAAAAAACAGTTGCAAAGTGGAAGCATTTTTTTAACAGTGGTATTAAAGGACCTATATTGTTCTTTTCTCTAAACTCTCACCTTTCTCAAATTGCTACCAATGGTATCACAACTTTTCTGGCACTTTGTGGAGGCCTTTTTTTAGTATTGGAACACATTTTTAAAACATAGTACACTTGAATCCCGAGGGAATAATTGATTTTTGAAAAGGGAATGAATTATTCAGTGAGGACTAAAATGACGTACAAAAGTACTGCAGGTTTGGTTATTTTGAGTGAGTTTGATGAAGTATATCTTAGGGTTTACCTTGAGAAAGAGAAAAGAGGTGATTGGCATATGCAGTTGAATAACGCAGACAAAGTACCACTCTGGCAGCTGTTCCCAAACCTATGATATATGCCTCAACAATCCATATGACACTGGCAGCAAGAGCTATGGATGCGCACAAGTTCAATATTGGGTTACGTCTCCACCCTCCATTGATGATGATTATTGAGTTGCTGAAGTCCTGTGTTCCATTACCTTTGTTATTGAATGACCTTCTTATACCACCCACTTTTGCATGTGACCTGTAAACAGTAATCAAGTCTCAAACTATTTAGCCATCAATTAAGGACAATCCAAAAAACAACGAATTTTTTACAACGACAAATATTCTACTCAACAAAACTTAGCTGGATTAGACATACTGAAAAAAAAAAAGCATGGTGTTAAATAGCAGGTGAAAACACTAAAGAAATGGTAGTCATTGGCATGAGTATACACACATACAAGGCTATGTAGTATCCGAGTGTGAAAGAGGAAAACATGAGAAGCAATATGAAAACTAAAAATAATATTGGAATCAGCATAGTTGGGGTGTGAGGAAGGAAAGGAAGAAGTAAACAGAGCTCGGAGTTTCACCTGAACTTCCACGTCCATCTTGCCTCTATATGGGGTGTAGAAGGTGAGAGTGAGACAAAAGGTCTTGGTATAACCCACATTCTACATTACAACCATAGTTCTGATACAGTTTGTCGACATGAAGAGCAATTGTCAATTTTTGACGTGCATAAAAAGGGTGGTGTCAAAGAATATTTTTCCATTTGTCCACATAATAATAACTAAATGTAGTAGGTAGAGTTAGGCGAATTGATGTGGTTAGAGATTTAGCATAGATAGGGACTTTAGTTTTTGCCTTACAAAGTTAGATCATACAACGTTTTTAGAGTGGAACCTGAGTGACAATAAATCAGATCCTATCCAAAAAAGAAATGATGTTTTGAAAATTCACCAACCACTTCACAACTTACTTTTAAGATAATACCGTCATTAAAAAAAAAAAAAAAAAAGTAACGTCCTTCCGAGGCGCAAGAGATAGGTTATTGCTTCTGTGAGGCTGAGTGGGAAGGGTGTGTGATGAGGAAAGAGGGTGCTTACTGTATGAACCTAAGAGTAATGAGAAATGCTGTGACACTACTTTTCATTCACATTCAAATTACAACTTCATAAATTTTTATAACATTTTATTTATATTTATTGTTATTATTATTATTATTATTTTAATGTAATATTTATTAAAATGCAGGTAAGAATCGAACCATGGGGTAAGAATCTCTGTTCTTAATTAATGCTTATAACTGAATGAGAGAGAATGTGAGGGTTGTTATGAACAGTTTGAGCGTGACAGCTGAGAGAGATTTAGACCATGTGAACTTGAGTTTCTCTGTCCTGCTTTTTAGAGGCTCCCTCTTAGGTGTGTCTCTGATGAAGAAACTAGTATATTGTGTAGAAAAAAGTATTTATATAGACCAATATAAGTTAAAAAATTTATATAAAAATAAAAATTAGTTCATTTATACGTACGAAAACTACTTTATTGATTTGAGTAAAATAGCAACAAGTTATCCATCGTTATATTATCATCTATAGGGGTGGACAGAGTTTGAGATAATGGAGGTACTAAATGGAAGCGATAAAGTTTAATTTAATAGTTATATATTAATTTTGTTTTCTCCTTCCAGTTTGATAGCCAAAATACTCAACGCATAATACAGATGAACGAGTACCACACCAAAACAGTGAAGATATAGCACACCAAACCCATATATATGAATATTCTAATGGCATGCAAATGTGCCGTAGATATAAGGGAAGCATATTGGAGGTATGATGTACGGATTGGTCCCACCCAGACCACCTTGTCTTTTATCACTCTCATAAAACAGTCCATGCATGGACGTTGCGCAATATCTCACTTTTTGTTTTATTTTTTGGAATCAGGTTGGTGGCACTCCTTGTTGACTTTTGAATCTCTTCTTTGAATAAAAATCCACTCTGGAATCATTATCATTCACCATGTCTCAAATACTCACTCATGTGCTTTCTCATTTCTTTAATATACACACATCACCTAAAGCAAAATATGTTATCCCTTTTTCCGTAAGGTGAAGTAAAGACACCGTATTCACTCTGCTGTCTTTTTTATATGCAATTTTTTTTTTAATAAAAATAAGCAACTTGACTTGAATCACAATATGTGATCAAAACAAATATTGTAAATCCTAACCTATACTCAAACAAATACAACTTTCCCAACCATTAAGTGGGTTAATGCAATTTTTTATTTGTTTTGGAATAACTAAAACAAACCGAATGCATAACACACAAAATATGATAACATACAAATTCACAAACATCTGAAGTATAAGCTAAATGTAAGAGGAAGGAGAAGAAAGAATGAATAAAATAACATAGGTCAATTAAAATATTAACGAATTTTAATTCATATTTAGAATAAAATTAACGTATAGATATTATAATCTATATATTTTCTCTTATAATAAACTCTCAAATACAACTCAAACATTAATCACAACTAATTATATAGAAATAGAACTTTTATTTATATAGTAATAATGTTTGTTTTACCTGTCTAATCAAGATGCTGATTACTGTATATTCTTAACATCTCTAAAATTTTTACAAAAAACACATTATCATTATTATCTCATCAAGTGATAATTGAGCCTGTATGGGCCCATCCCACCATCTGTATAGTGCATGACCTAGTTCGAAACCTAAAAATAGAGAGATGTTTTAAGTATAAAATGTAATGAAATTTTGGATCCTTGAAACTCTTATTATACTTTGATTATTGTTAATTTGAGTGTCAGAGTATTTGTAGGAGTTTTTTTCAAAACCGAGAATCCGAGAATACTTAAAGACAGGGAAGCTAAACTATAGACGAGGATAACAGGGTGATTTTGTCTTTTAAAAATATTTTGGCATCCACCATTGGACTAGGTTATACCTTGTATCTGATCACATGGTAACTACGAAAGACATAAGAGACAGACATCCAAGAGAAGCACAAAGCCAATCACCTAAATGAGGTGGCTATAACATCGGAGTTGTGTCCTGAGATGGAAACACTAAAGAAAAAGAATGCAAAAGTGCTCTAACGGCCAAAAGCTTGTTATGCAATATATTTGATGGGTTTCGGAAATTTCATTCCATAAATCTTATTTTGAGAATATTATCATGTTCTTGAATGTATTTCATTAATTTCAAAAATCCGAAAGTCACTTTAAACAACGATGATTATTTTAAAAATTTTGAGGGTACACTAAGAAATTTTGGGAGTGCAGGAAGAAAAAGCCTTCATGTTTTAATAATTTAATCAAACGTCTTCGGTCAAAAAGTTCATTTATTCTAAAATTTATAGTTTTAATAATTAATAACACAGAAAGTTATATGTACAATTCTTTTTTCAAAATAAATTATTTATTAGTCAATTTAAACTTATAAATAAGTTGTTTTAGTTTTTATTATCTGTTTTTTAAATGTTTAATTTGAAGGAAACATCGCTACACAATTACCAAGCAGAACCAGGATATCTTCCCTGCAGAGAGTTGGTAAGAAGTTTTAGTTTTCATACAGTGTAAGTCTTAAATTGTCAATTAATTGAAATTAATCTAAACATTTTTAAGTAATCATTATAAAATTAATATTGTGATATATTATCAATTTAGAGTTTAGTGATTGGGTATTGAGTTAATTGACTTTTACGTAATTATTGTTTCACAATGTGCATATCATATTTTCTTATCAATTTACAATTAAAAAATCATTACATTTTAATTAAATTATTAGAAAGTGGTCTTTGTCATTGGAGACCTACAAGAGTTTTAAAGAACAATTGCTTTTTGTACGATACAAATTTTGTAATGTATTTAACAAATTCTTAATATATTAATAATATTTTTATTATTTTTATTTATTATAATAAATAATATTAAAGAAGAAGATAGAAAAAAATTAAGAAAAAGAACAGAAAGTAAAATTTTTATTTTATTAATTTAAAATTAGAGAAATATTTTAAAATATACATATATGGAGACATTAACTTTTTTTTTTAATTTGGTAGTTTCATTAATATAGCGCGTGAGTCCATTACTGGTTTATGAGAGAAAAAAAAAAGATTATTTAATAAATAAATTTAAAAATAAAAATGATAAAAATATTATTGATATATTAGTTTGTATGGTGCAAGAAGCAATTGACGTTTAAAGTACACCCCTCGTTTCAAGTATCTAAAGAATTACAAGTAAATTTTATATTTTTTGGTATTTTAGTTCCTCTAATTTGCATTATCGTTTTTCTCTCATGTGGTCTCTTTAGGTTTGTAATGTTCAGAATTTTTTTTATCTAAATTCTTGAAATTCATCGTGAGTAATAGAATATAACTTTAAAATGTAAACTACAAGATAAGAGCTAACAAATTATCTTATAATTAAAGTTAAGTAAAAAATTGGAGTTTAACCTTTTAAGATAATTTTCGAAAATTTTATTAATTTTTCTTCTATATGTTCATTATAGCTAATTGATTATTTATATATATTTATCCTACTAAACATAATGATTGAAGTGAAATTCAAATTGTGACATTGAAACTGTGTCTACACAAACTAAATAAAACAACAGCTAGTGTACAGTTCGTGATTATGTGTACTTCATTTTAATCTATCTCATTCTGTTAGTCGCTTTTATTTTTAACTGCACCAATGCATACCTTCCATCGATTATTGCATTCTGTACCCCTTTTCTAAATTTACACGCTCATAGGGGTGAAAATAACAAACATGTCCCTGAAAAATATATTTTACGTTGTAAATTTCGATATGAAATTTTATATTTGGAATACATAATTCGGTAATATATTCTGAAATATATTTCTAAGTATTGTATGGAATGTATTAAAAGTATATTCTAGAATATATATTTTAATAATACATCTAAAATGTGTAAATTGGAAATATCAGAATACACAATCTGAAAAATATATTTTTGAAGTTTCAAATTGAAAATTCAAATTTTACGGGAGGTGGAGAATGTAATGGCCTCTCTGTCTCTAATTTAATCGACTCTTGCTTTCTGCATCTCTCATTTTTCAACTGAATAAAGTTAATTTTATACTACTATTCACAAAATACTTTCATTTATACTGATTTTTGTTAATCAAATATTATATATTAATAAAAGTTAATTTGATACTACTATTCACAAAACACTTTTATTTATACTGATTTTTGTTAATTAAATATTATATATTAATAAAATAATATGACAGTGTCAACCTGCACCGTGAAACTTTATGGTTAGTGAAATGATTGAATTGTTTTTTATTCATCACATCACTGCTGCGCAATCATAATTGTAAAAGAAGAAGAAGAAGAAATGGAGAACGGTACAGTTTGAAGAAGGAAAAAACAAATCTCTGTTCTAGAAAACTCTTTACCATATTTGATGTATTTCAGAAAAGCTTGTTGTAAAAATTCATTCTAAAAAAAATACATTTTAAGAGGTATTATAGAAAGTTTGTTATGAAATGTATTTTATACATTTTGGATGGTAATCTTATTTTTTTTTTCTGAATGTATTCCACAAATTCTAAAGAATGTGTTATAAAAAAAAAATCAGAATAAGTACTCCAAAAATTACTTTAAAAAATGGTAAAATGACCAATTTGGAAAATTTGGGTGTGCACTAAGAAATTGTGGGGTTGCAGAAAAAAAACCTTCATAATTCACGTTTTTGTCTCACCTATCAAGTTAATAGACATGTGGTACTTGCATATCATTTTTTGAACCGAACCACATCACTGAACGGAATGACTAAATGCCCCTGTATATTTATAATTTAATGATTTCTGGATTTAATTTCTGAAAATATTTTTCAGAATATAAATTTTGAATTTAAAAAATATTTTTTAATATAAATTTGGAATTCTGAAAATACTTTTTGAAATTAAGTTTTATATTCGAGAAAATATTTTCCAAAATATATTTTATAGAAAATATTTTTTGGCTGGTAAATTTTACATTATAAAAAATGTTTTTCAAAAACTGAATTCTATAAAATATATTTTGGAATGTAAAATTTATATTTAAAAAATATTTTTTGAAATATATTTTCCGGAAAACATTACTTTCACGAATCTGAAATAAAATATTAACGATATTTTTAATATTTCGAAAATTGATATGGTGCAAAAAGTAATTGCCTACAGTTGAATGAATACATCGGCTGTCCATTTTCTCCTATTTTGTTCCATGCTTACTGATGGGCTTTACTGTGGGATCCCAAGTCCAGTGTAACCCAATGAACTCTACTGTTCTTATTTATTTTTTATTTTTTATCTTTTTCCACCCACAACTTTTTCAAAAAAAAAAAACCTGTTATTCTTCACTCCTTCACCCCGTCTCATGCTCCCTTTGATTTTTATTATTTTTTATTATGCAAATAAGATTTCTTACAGAAAATTAAGAACAATTGATGTGGGGTGAAAAACAAGATAAGGATTTGAATAACTAGACCTATAAAATTCAAGAACTTTCCTTTTTCTAGTCCAGCCCATGAATGGCTACGGTGAAGGAATGAGCTCTTCTACTTAAGAACAAAAGGTAACAAATAATGATTCCATGTTTTTTTAGCTCAGGAGAAAAACACAAAAGCATAGTGTTTTAATACTTATAAAGAACCCAAATTTTTTTTTTTTGCTGAAAAGGAACATACAGAAATAATACATTATTTCTTTGTGATATTATAACCGATTAATAATAATAATAATAATAATTATAAACAAATTACAAAAAGGAATATACGAAATGTGGGTAGGTACATAAATTAATAGAATTTATAATAATAATATACGATTTAAAGTGGTGAATGATTATGATAATTTTTAATTTATATTAAAAAGTTTTAATCGCTTTATTACTTGGTACTATAAGTAGAAGGATGATACTTTTAGGATTAGACATGTTGAGTGTGTGTGTGTATATATATATATATATATATATATATTGTGTTATCGATTAATTATTTTGTTTAATATAAATCAATTTTAAATAGTAATCATTTAATAGTTTTGAAAATTACATACCAACATAATTTCATTATCAGAACATTAAAATATATTCTAGATCTAAAATTGTATTTCACAAACTACTTTGAAATTGCACTGTTATTGCATGAATATGATTAGAAATCAACTTGCATGTAACATAAGGACCCCTTCTACATTTTTTTATGTCATACTAAATAATAAAATCATATTAAACCACGACACTAATGGGAAAAATTAAATTATTATAAATAACCTAAATAATTAAATCTTGACTTTTAGAAATTTTAAGAATTTAGAAACATATTATATTACTTGCAGATAAAACAAATAACTATAATTAATCTCCGGAATATTATATCAAGTTTAATGTGACATCTATTGCCTCATAGCTTACGTCAGGTGATGCACCTTAGTCATTTTGGTTTTCGCTGTTTTGTTTTTTTCTTTTTCTCAATACATGTTATATTAAGTAAGATCGTTCATAGCGTTGTGGCTTTGGAATTGGGTAGATGAATGCATTTCATTACGTACTGATAAAATAAATTTTACTAAATTTAAATTATTTTATGCAAATAAAATATTTAAAAAATAAAATACTTTAAAATAAAATTAATTTAAATTTAATATATTTAAACATCTTATATATTATGAAATAGAACGTAAATATATTTGGGCGTGTTTTTTTATCATCATGTGTTGGTGTGATTTCGGGTTAGGTACGTAAATTATTATTATTATTATTACTACTACTACTACTATTATTATTATTATTATTATTACTATTATTATTATTATTATTATTATTATTATTATTATTATTAATAACTGAAGAGAGGAAAAACAACAGAATAAATAAGTCTTACGACAATACTAGCAAATAATTTATAATTCTTATTTAATCATTGTTAATGTGATGACAGCAATTTTAACACACCTGTCTTATTCATAAAACTTTCACTATATTTTTTCTGTGACTATTCCTAAATAATAATTATTGAAAAAATATGATTTAAATCATAATTTATACTAATACATAATAAGTCATATTAAGTTTATGCAATAGAATAATATATTATCTGTTTGTAATAATATAATTTGTCATAATAATAATTATAACCAATCTATAAAAAGGAATACATGAAATGTGAGTAGGTATATAATCCTCCAACTTCCTAACGGCAGTACCATGTTAATTAATTAAAGCGGCGGTGAATTAGAGTAGCATATTAATTGCAGAAGGGTCAAGAAGTAATAGGAATGTACTTAACTGAAAAAAGGAGAAAATTTAACAAAAATATATTTTCTCTATCCGCGATTTTACAGCTAAGGCCTTGTAGACGATGACACATCACTCCATTGTCAACCTTTCTCCTTTGACTAAAAAGACCCAACACGTCGTGATATTTTAAACCTTCTGGATGTTTCTTTCGTTATGTGGGTGTCCACCCTCATTCCTCATTTGGTGGCACACACTCACAAACATGCACAGTTTTTTCTTCTCTCTCTCCCACAATTTCCCACACAATCTTCCATTTTGCTTTTCTGTTTCCAAGCAACATTCTTCTTAATTTTGTTTTTATCCTTACTTTTCTTTTGGTATTCTTTTTTTTTAGTAAGAGACCCCAAAACCTTACTTGTTGGCTAGTTCATATAACTTGTGATGCCTAATTAATGGCCTTTTCCTAATCCTTTTTCTCCCTCATTTTTGTGTTCTCAATTTCGTTTCTTATAATCCATCCGATATACACTATCATTTTCATCGACAAGTTTCTATATCTATGTTGATAAATCTGATGTATTTATATAATTAATATTGATAGTTGAATAATCAGAATCAGTGCTCATTGCCGTAATTTTACCGTTAGCATTTCTTTTAATAAGGTGCTAGATACAAGCAACGGAGCTTTGTAACTTCGACTTTGGATTATTGTATCCCATCCCATCTCCTTATTTTGTTTATCTAATAAACAAAGCTACACGACTTAGTTAAATCCTGAGTTTGGTTGAACAACAATATCGTTAACCAAGAAATAAATCTCTTATGGAAAATTTAATTAAATATCCAATGTACCCAAATATATTGTCAATAAAACTTTGTTTGAAAAAGTAAAGGAATATCATGTACTTCGTAGGCCTGTCCAAATAAAGAGAAAGGAAGTACAGTGTCCATTGGGAACGAGATAAAAGCGTTAGCTTGTTTTATGCAAAATTTAGGGGTGAGAAGTTAACGCAGGAAGAGAAAGAAGAGGGAGGCAAATTTTGTAAAGTGATGTAATTTTTATTTAAAATTTCCAATACGGTGCATATGTTCCAGATCGTCACCTTATTAGAGGATTTAATTTAATATTAAAGGAAATAGTGAAAACATAACACAATTTTAATTTATTATATGAGATTGTGCAGCTAAGATTTTAATTAACGAGTTAATTAAAATCGCGAGAATACTGTACCATTTTATGATGGTTAATATTCTCTACCTATTTCTCAATTTTTTTCTTCAAAGTGTGGTGTGTTGTTATTGTGCAACTAAATAAATAGACAGTTACAAAGTCATTTTTATTTATTTATAAATATGTAATTGTTGAAATTAATTAGTAATTGAAATAAATGTGTAGTTAATTTGAATAGAAAAAGTGGTTATATATTGTAAAGAAAAATTACCAATATATAATTTAAAAACTAACAATAAATTTATTTAAAAAATTATATAATATTTTAAATTTTTCTTTCTAAATTTATTGATAAATTTCAATTTTATTTTAAATTATTTCTATATTAGTAACTAAATTCAAATATCCAACTTATACTTAATTTTGCTAAATATATTTTATTATTAATTTTTTTTTTCAACATCAAACTTACTCTTAATTTAATTCAATATATAAATCTCATATTAACTTCATTTTTATTTCAACTATTATATAAAATGAATAAAACCCCTTTGTAAGCATTTTGCATTTATTTTAATTACAAAGTAGTAATATAACACATGCCAAAAAAATAGAAAAGAAATGGGTGAAGAATATTAATCACCCTAAAATAATAAAGTAGTTTGAGGATTTTAATTAACTCATTAATTAAAATATTGATTGCACAATTTTTATTAGTAAACTAAAATGTTTGTGTCTAACGGACACAATTTACTTGAAATAAACAGAAAAAATACATCACTTCAGAAAAAAATTACACAAATTTAAAAAATTTGCCTATGAGGGAAGACTGAATTACTATTTAGAGACAAAATTTACATCGCTGTAAACTGATAAATTATATCTTTTTCCTTGGGAAGTCATACATTTTTTTAATTTAGACTTTGCTAAGCAAGAATTAAGATGGTGGTGTTGTGAAAACATTGGACGCCATCACCCTCATTATTGAATGAGTTTCTAATAGTTCCTGCAACATATAAAAAGTGTAATGGTTAGTAATTGGGCTTTGTATGTGGAGAGAAAATTGAAGAAAAAATGACATTTTAGCCAGTATAGTTTCAAATGCACACGTGCCAAAGGAATAAAAGTCCTCTGTAATTTTTTCTTGGATGATGATACTTGCGCACTACTTTAGTTTTCTACTTTCACTCTAACATCAAATAAATGATTATTTCATTTATAATAGAATATTTTATTAGAAAAAACAGTTATAAAGTGGCAGTATCTTTATTGTCCTTTTCTCTCTCAATTCTCTCACCTTTCTTTTAATGCCTACCAATGTATGACAACAATTTCAGAAGTACACTTCAATCCCGATGGAATAAGTAATTTCAGCATGACAACTGAAATGACACGTACACAGGTACAGCATGTTTGGTTATTTTGAGTGAGCGTGAGAAAGTAAGAGAAGAGGCTGACATATATTTTACCTTGAGAAAGAGAACAGAGGCCATTGGCATAGGCAGCTGAAGAAGGTAGTACCACCCTCGCAGCCCTTCCTAGACCTATCATACATGTCTGAACAATCCATATGACACTGCTCACAACTATGGATGCACGCAGCAGACGAGGCTCCAAGTTCGGATCTTGCCGCTGGAACAATCTTTTATACGAACCTACCTGCTGCAAGTTCAATATTGGGTTACGTTTCCATCCTCCATTGACAATGATGATGGTGGAGTTACTGAAATCCTGTGTTCCATTACCTTTGTTATTGAATGAGCTTCTTATACCACCCACTCTGCTAGCTTCAGACCTTCTAAACATTAATCAAAACTCAAAATTATTAGCTATCGATTAAGGACAATCCAAAAAGCAAGCAATTTTTATAATCATACTGCATTTTACTCAACAAGTTATTACTTTATAATATCACATTCTATCAAAATAGTAAAATTATTATTTTTTATTTTAATTTATCTTCTTTGGTTAACTTTCACTGCATGCTGCAAGGTTGAGGAGCCTCCTTGTCTCTGCATATGACGATCACAGCCACCACCCATTCCGGCAATGACGCCGCCGTGCGGCTCATAACAACAAAATCGGGAATCTTCTGCCTCAACTATTGAAGACGATGCTGCAGCTCTTCCCCTGTTCTCTTCATCATCCCCGTCACCACCTCCGTTGTTAAATTCTCCAAACTTGCTGACTGGTGCAATGTAGAGGGAAAATGGCATTTGCTACACCTTTTGAAATCATCATTATCCTCTTGTTTTAACAAAAGCGTGGTGACGCTTAGCACTTACATCTCGGGTTACGCTGCTGCTCCATATGGTGATGAGTTGGGTGTTTGGACTTACAAGTTTCTCGTTGAGACTGGGCTTGTCTTGGTGGATTGAATTTGGTGGTTTAGGTGACGACTTCAACGGTGACTGATGGACTATCGTTTCTGTTGGGCGGAATGGTGGCGGTGGTTCTTGTCCTGAAACTGAACCTGCAAGTGAAAAGTTTCTTTTGATTTCCAGTTGGAAAATATAGTAAATTAGATAGTAGAATGTGTTATTATAAAATTTAACAACTTGCTGATTAACAATAGTTGCGAATATGGAGAAAACATACATACAAGGCTATGTAGTATCCGAGTGTGAAAGAGGAAAACATGAGAAGCAATATGAAAATGAAACATAATATCGGAATGAGCATGGTTGAAGTGTGAGGAAGGAAAGGAAGAAGGAAACAGAGATCAGGGTTGCACCTGAGCTTCTACGTCCATCTTGCCTCCATATAAAGGTGAAAATGCGACAAAAGTCTTGGCACAAACCCACATTCTATATTACAACCATAGTCCCGATACAGTTTTAGATTATAAAATGTGGCGGTAGCTTATGATTTGGGAATGACCTGTAAGAGAGTTAGACAAACTTGAGAGTGAGACGCCTTAGATTATAAAATGTGACGGTAGCTTATGATTTGAGAGTGACCTGTGGGAGAGTTAGGCGAACTTGAGTTTCTTTTTGCTGTTTTTTTAGGGTCCTCTTAGTCCTGTCTCTCCAATCAAGAAACCATTATATTGCGTAGAAAAAAATTATTTATATGCACCAATTAAAATATAAATTATTTATTATAAAAGTAATAAAATGGGAGTGCAAACTTTTTAGAGGGACAATAAATCAGATCTATTAAAAGAGAAATTATCTTTTAAAATTTCCCTTGACAACTTACTTTTAAGATAATATGGTCATTAAACAAGTCAATTTTTTATTCATACCAACCCTATTCCGAGGTGAAAGAGATTGATGGTGACTTTTTGCTCAGGTTGGTGAGTAATGAGAAACCTTGTGGCACCATTTTCTTTTTAAACATACTTTAATACTACTGTGGCATATCACCCATGCGGTTTATAATAAAATATTATATTTTAATAAAATAATATTATTTTCTAGTGTTTAATGAAGATAAATCACTGTTTTCAGTTTTCAGTGTCAACCTATCGTATTTTTTTTTTTTACATTGAAATTACAATTTCATAAATTATTATAACATTTTATTTTTATCTATTATTATTATCATTTTGTTGAGAAAATTTCTCTCGTGGTAATTGAAATTCGTGGCGAACTGTAGAAATCATTTGTGAATAATTAGTAACAGTAGAATTTAAAAATTCTCATGAAATTTCTGATAAAAACATCAACATCAAATGTTTATAAAAAATAAATTTTCAATGAAATTTCATGCAAAAAGAGTATATATAAAAAAATTTCTTGAAATAAAATATACTAAAAACGCAAGTACATTTTACTTAAATTTAAATTTCGAAAGTAATTTTCATACTAATTTTAAATTCACGAAATAATTTATTGTAAAAAAAATCTAACTATTTTTACGAATCGAATTTGTAAGTACTTTTCTGCTATTCACAATAAATTTTTATAAAAAAATTTAAAAATTATATACTTTTTTATTCATATTATTTTTAAATGACAAAAAATAATTCATAAATGAATTATTTATCTTGTTAATATTGATACTTAAAATAAAAAATTAGTACTTAAAATAAATAAATGGATAAATCAATGTCTTAATCAAGTATTTCATTTATTGATTATATAATTAATAAATTAAGTAAATAATTCATGAAAATATAAAATAATTTAAAGATACTTTAAATAAATTAACTCTAAAGTTTTATGCATCAAATAATACTACTCGTGCTACTTTTAAACTAAATTTTAAATATAATATAGAAAATAAATATTTGTTTAATAACTTATTAAACAAGCATGCATTCATCTTTGTATATTAATTAATTAATAACACAAAATACTATGTATATTTAGTCTTTCTACATAATAATTCTCAAATAGCATCATCCAAAATTATATAAGTTTGTATCCAAACAATAAACACATCCAGTTAAAATTCAAATAGTAAAATCAAATATATCATAATGTCAATGAAACTTAAAGTTTGATATCACTTATTTTTATCATCAATGGCTAGAAGCAATTAGTAGTCATATTAAAAGTATTTCATAAACTCAATACAGTATTGCAGTAACAAATATTCATGTAGATTTGAAAAAATAAAAATAGTTAAACCAATTGCTTCCACGATTAGGTTTTCAGCCGGTGCTCAGCTGCATATTCCCAAAAAATAAGATAAAAGAAAAGAAGAGATAAAAAAAAATGGCAGTGAAGTAATTATTGGTAACATTTCCTTTAAATCTATTAATTAATATGTCATCTAATTAATTAGCTTCTTTTATAACAGAAATGAAAAATCAATAACTGATTTTGTTCCTGAAGCATTTTTTAATGGAATTTAGGGATTATAAAAAAGATATCTACCAGACCATGATATCAATTGTCATGTAATAATATCTCAAATTTACTACATGTAACATGTAGAAATGATAAGAATTATAATAATCTCTTTAGAGCAAAATATGGGTGTTAGTATTTAAACTTTGGCATGCATGGCTTGATTGGTAGCATATAAAACAAATTCTTTTTCCAACAACATTATGTATAAATAAAGAGAATGTAAATCAACTAATTGATAAGGAGAGATAGTTGATGGTTACAATTCTAATTATGGACTCATTCATAGTCAAAGTGAACCAAAAATTAGGATTAAAAAGTAATAGACAATGTTGTACCTTCATTTCAATCTATCTCACTTTATTACTGACTTTTATTTTCAGCTGGATCAACAATGCATGCTCTCTGTTGATCATTGCATTATGCATTTCATCTTTTTAAACTTGCACCCCAGGGTTGTAAACTTGCACTACTTTGAAGGATGAAACGAAAAACCTATCTCCAAAATATATATATTTTAAACCACACATTCTAATATGTATTTCTAGATCTGAAATATAGAAATACAGTAATATATTTCAAAATATCTTTTTAATTTTCGAAACATAAAATATCTTTTTAATTCTTGAAACGTATTTTATAACGTGTAATCCGAAATATATTAATATATTTTTAAATATATATTTTAGAATATATTTTCAGAATACATACATACTTCTAAATTTCTAAATATATCAATTTGGAAATACACAATTCAAAATACATACTTCTAAATTTCTAAATGACAAAATTGGAAATTCAATTTTGATGAGGATGAATAATGTAATGGGCTTTTTATCTCTAGTTTAATGGACTTTCATAATAGGCTTCGGCTTTCTGCACCCGACCCCATTTTCTAACCTACACTACTAGTTGGTTTCGAAATATATTTTATAGATTTTGAAGATTTCATTCTAGAAATCTTGAATGTATTTCAGTGTGTTCAAAAAATAATTTCAGAATAAGTAATTCAAAAATCACATTAAAAAAATCAAATGATCATTTTGAAAATTTTAAAATAAATCTAGGAAATTTTGAAACTACAGGAAGAAAAAAAAATTCATAATTCACTAGTTTGGACATGTAATATAATTACTTCTAAATAAATATATTAATTATTTTTTTTTTATAGTTAAAAAATATTATACTTTAGTTTATTATTATTTTATAAATATTTTGTATTTTGTAATATTTGACAATAAATTAGTTTTTAAAACAATATAGTGATTAAATAAAATGAAAATAATAATAAAAATGAATAATTAATAATAATAATAATATTATGTTAATATTATTAATTAAATATATTTATAAAAAAATTGAAAAAAAAAGTTATCCAAAATATTAAAAAAAATCAAAATTAAAATATTATTTATACATACATACACATATGAATGAATTAAACACATTTTTTCTTCTTTCTTACTTTTCAAAATTTGTTGCAGCATTCATCATTCTGCATGGTCTCCTCTCCGAAAACTCATTATACCCAAATGACCTCTCCTTCCTAAGAGATCAAAATGTACTGCAGGTAAAAAGGGAAAAGCAAGAAGAATTTAGACTATACTAAAGTGACAGAAAAATCACTCACAAATACCTGTTATTGGATTTCTTCAAAAGCAGGGATTTACATTCCGAGAATTGCTTTGTGATGAAGGCTTCCAACAATTTGTAAAGATGCAGGGAAAATACTATCTGGATCTGACGGAAGGATTCATTCTATCTTCCGGTTTGGAAAATTTTAATAAAATGTAATTTTGTGTAGATTGTTTGAGGAATCCAGCTTTTGTTGCTAGGGTAAATCTGAAGATAAGACAGTTCTGGAAAGAGGTGTTTTGTTACAGAAGATTTATTAACAAGTTTCAGAAATCAAATATCAGCTGTATTATACAAAGTTAATGTTGGTTTACTCTTTGTTTGAGGTGATGGAAAAATAAGAAATGTAGTGAAATTGATATTCGTTTTAATGGTTTCTATAGCTTAAAATAGGCATGAAATGAAAATAAAAATGTAGAGTATGTTCCATTCATATGACCTCTGATCATGTTTCTCTTTGCAAGGACCAAGTCATAATTTTATTTCATTTTATCTTTCCCGTAGAACTACTAGATCAAACCCCTTCAGTTAAAAGTTCATTTATTCTAAAATTTATAATAGAAAGAAAGATATATGTACAAAATTTTTTTCAAAATAAATTATTTATTAATCAATTTTAACTTATAAATAAGTTTTTTTAATTTTTCTATCTGTTTTAATTTCAAAATAAAATATTTTATTATCTGTTTATATATTATCAACTATGATATATATTATATATCATAATTAATATTATGATATATTATCAATTTAGACTTTAGAGATTGGGTATTGAGTTAAATGACTTTTACGTAATTATTACTTCACAATATAGATATCACATTTTCTTATCAATTTACAATTAAAAAATATTACATTTTAATTAAATTATTAGAAGGTGGTCTATGTCATTGGCGACCTACGTACGCGTTATGGGGCGTCTGAAAGTGCACCGCTCATTTCAAGTATTTAAGGAATTATAGGTAAATTTTTATATCTTTTTGGTATTTTATTTCCTATAATTTATATTATCGGTGTTCTCTTTTGTAGTCTCTTTAGGGTTGTAATGTCCCGATTTTTTTATATAAATTCTTGAAATTCATCGTCAGTAATAGAATACAGATTTAAAATGTTAACTACAAAATAAGAGTTTACAATCCTCTTATAATTAAAGTTAAATAAAAAAATTTGGAATTTAACCTTTGAAGATAATTTTATTAATGTTTCTTCTATGTTCGTTAGGTAATTGATTATTTATATCTACTTATCCAATTACGCAGAATGATTGAAGTGAAATTCAAATTGCGGCATTGAAACTGTGTTTACACAAACTAAATAAAGCAACATCTAGTGTATCATCACTGTTTGTGATTATGTTGTACCTTCATTTTAATCTGTATAACTAATAGTCTCGCTTTCTTTTTCAGCTGGACCAATGCATACTTTCTATCGATCACTGCATTCTGTATCCCATCTTTTTAAACTTGCACACTCTTTAAAAGTGAAAATAACAAACATTTTTCTAAAAAATATATTTTAGATTGTGTATTCTAGTATGTATTTTTATGTTTAGAACACACATTTCCATAATATATTTTAGAAGGTATTTTTAAATTCAAAAATATATTATAAAATGTATAATCTGAAACATATTAATGTATTTTGAAATATATATTGTGTAATATATTTTCAGATCTAAGAATGTATTCTAGAATGTATATTTCATAATCAATTCTAAAATGTACAAATTAAAAATATTTTTAGAACACACAATTTGAAATACATATTTTTAAATATTAAAATTGAAAATTCAATTTTCGCGGGCTGGAGAATGTAATGGCCTTTTTATCCCTACTTTAATTGACTTTTATAATTGGGTTTTGCTTCCTGCACCTCTGTCGTTGGTGAAATGATTGAATTATCCTTTGTTCACCTCTCCCTCACTGTACCACACCACTTTGCTGTTCCACCATCATCACGGTAAAAGAAAAATAAGAGATGGAAAGGGCTTCAATTTGAAGAATAAGAGCAAAATAAATCACGTTCTAGAAAGTTTTATTCTAAAACATATTTCATATATTTCACGAAACTTGTTCCCAAAAACTCATTTCAGAAAATATATTTTGAAAAGTATTATATATGTTCTGAATAATTTGTTCTATGTTCTGGAAAGTTTGTTATAAAATATATTTTATGCATTTTGGACTATTTTGTTCCTGAAAGTATTTCTCAAATTCTAAAAAACATGTTAGATGAAAATTTTCAATAATCCAAAAGTCGCTTTAAAATAATTGTAAGACGGTCATTTTGAAAATTTGGGTGTGCACTAAGAAATTGTCGGGTTGTAGGAAAAATAGCCTATAATTCACTAGTTCGGGCTCAACTATTGAGTTAATAGACATCGCTGCACCATATCATTCTTTTTTACCTGCCACCATATCACTGAATGAAATAACTAAAATATCCTTTCATATTTGTAATTTAATGGCTTTTGGATTTAAAATTCCAAAACCTATTTTTTGAAAATATTGTATAGAATATAAGTTTTATATTATAAAAAAATTTTGTAATATAATTTTGCATTATGAAAATACTGTCTGAAATATAAATTTTATATTTCAAAAAGTATTTTTTAAAATATATTTTCTAGAAGGTAAATTTTATATTTTAGAGAATGTTTTCCGAAAATGTATTCTACTAGAAAATTATAAAAAATATTTTCCAAAATAAATTTTCTAAAAACCAGTCCTTTCATGAATTTGAAATAAAATGTTAATGACATTTTAGTATTTGGAAAATTGATATGGTGCAAGAAGTAATAGTCTAAAAGGACATTCGATTTCCATTTTCTTAGACAGTTTCTTCCAAAAATTTAAAATATTTCAAAAGTGGTCCTTTTGTAATTACTGTTTTATCCCTTCCTTAATGAACTGAATTTTTTGAATAGAATGTTTTGGAACTGTTCTCTCAATTCGACAGACATTTTCAAAACACCCTATTTTGAACTGAATTTCAACTAAAAATCCTTCACTCCCAAATGACAAAAACAAACGACGTCAAAATACACCACAAATTATTTAATACTATATATCTACCTTAAATGCTTCTCAAATATGCGTATCTTAAATGCTTCTGACGATGAAACCAAATAAATAATGAATGGAGGTGCTTGGGAGGTGAGCGCGCTAAGGGGAAGGGGAAGTGAGTGGAAAAGATATTAACAACATTTAGGGTCCGGTCTCTACATTATTATTATAAGGGTATTTTGGAGAATGTTTAATTTTTTTGGGTGCCTGATGAAAGGCTTGGAGGTGAAGAAGAAGAAACAGTCTTTCTCCTATTTTGGAGCATGGTTATTGATGAATTTTATTCTGGCATCCCAAGGACGAATTCTTCCTACCTCCATACTAGACTTGAAAAATCTATTATATTCTTAGTCTAATATTACAAAATCTAACAATATCCTCCACCTCATTCATTATGAAAAAATATTTTATTTGGAAATGTAAATCGGATAGCATCTTATATAAATCAGATGAGGTGTCATCTATTTTATATTTCCAAATAGAATGCACCCCATCAGACTTATATAAACTTTCAAAACATTAACTGGATGAGGTACCATGATGGGGTGTGATCCAGTTTACATTCTATTTGGAATTTTTTTTATATAATATTAATATCAAACTGATCACCTTCTTAAATTAATGTCGTAACCTAACTATTGACCTTCCTAAATTAATGTCCTAACCTAATTTTACTCAAAATTAATGTAATGTGCATATCACCACCAAATTCACCCAATTAAAATTAATGTAATTAAAAAAAAATGAATAGTCTCTTCTATTGACACATTTCCTCCTCTTCTCATTTTTCAATAACATTTCAAATTAAGAGTCTATGCTACTCTCCCTGCATTTTGAATGAAGAGTCTTTTACTTTGCCTACACCCTCATTTCTCATTTTTGATTGAATTTCATTTCAAATTCAATTAAAATAAAACTAAATTAATTTAATTAAGGTAAATGAAGAGTCTTGCATTAAATTAATTTAATTAAGGCAAACGAAGAGTCTATGTATTCTTCTTGCCAAATTCTAAAACTTCAGTCACACACTCAAAGTCATTACAGTATGGATTCGTGGTGCATCACTCCATCCCGTTTACATTTTCAATTTTTTTTTTAACCAGACGTCACTCTATTTTTTTTAAACCAGACAGTCACTCTATTTGATTTATAATTTCAAAAAAATTTGTAAACTGGATAACCAGTGTGTGGAAATTATCTGGTTATCTAATCTACAACTTTTTCTAAAATGTAAATCGGATGAGTTGACTTCCGGTTTACAAATTATACTGTGTTAAAAAAAAACACATGTCCTTTTTCCTTATTTCAATAAGGGTATTTTTAGAATTTGTAATTTTATGGACGTGCAAGAAGAATTGGTCCATCCCAAGTCAGAGTAACCCAATGGACTCTTCGTTTTCAATTTCTTTTACTTCTTTCTCCACCCACAACTTTTAAAAAAGTCCTACTACTCTTCAGTCTTTCTCCCCGTCTCATGATCCGTTTGATTTTTATTATAATGATATTTTATTTTAATATTTTTTATTATGGAAATAATGAAGAAAAATGGATATGGGGGTGAAAAACAAGATAAGGGTTTTAATAACACATCCTATAAAATTGAAGAACTTTCCTTTTTTCTAGAGTCCAGCCCATGAATGGCTACGTGAAGGAATGAACACTTTTATTTGATAACAAAAACTAACAAATAATGATTTCGTAGTTTAGTAGCTCAGGAGAAAAACACAAAACCATGGTGTGATGGACCTTAATCTTAACTCCTAAAATGTGAAACTTTTAGGTATATCTAGAACAATAACCAAATTATAAATAGGTACATAAATTACTAGAATTCACAATTGGAATAATATACTATTTAAAGTGGTGAATTATGATGATAATAGCTTAATTTATATTTAAGATGGATGAGAAAGTTTTAATCGTTTTAGTTAGTTTTTTTTGTATTATTTAGATAAGTGTGAAGTAAATAAAGTAAATTTTAGGGTGATGCTAGTTTTTATATGTTTTGAATGAGAGATTTTTAGTAATTTTTAAATTAGAAGAACTATGATGAGAGGTCTTATCTATATCTACTCTTTTCACAACTTTTGTTTTTGAAAGAGACTTGAACGAGACTTCAGTATTTTTGTCTTTTAAAAAATTTTTCTTCTTCTCAGCATTCTTATGAGATATATGTTGAACAATATAACCCTTACCCTTTTTCATAAATTTTTCTTTATGAGATAAAATAGAAATTAATTCACCCACTAACCATTCTTCTCACAATTTGTCTCGCGAAGGAAAGTTCTTAATCATGAAAAATATCTACCAATATTCACAAAATTGATATTTTATCACAATCCGTCCCGAAGGCGAGTTCTCAATCCTGAAAAATATCTAACAATATTCATAAAATTAATCACTACAAGAAAAACTTAAATTATCTATGAAAATTATATACGGATGAAAATTAGCATGTAAAATTTGTATTACATACGAAAATTTATCTATGGATTTGTATTCGTATGTAAAATCAGCATTACATACGGAATTATCTAGGAATTCAAATCTTTATATAACATCAACATTAAATACAGATTTGCATCCACGATATTAGATACGGATTTAATCCGTATATAAATTCATATATGATATAATCGATATTAAAAATCAATATTACATACAGAATTACATTTTTGTCCAGAATATTACATACGGATTTAATTCATATGTAAATTCATATATAATATAATCTATATTAAAACCAATATTACATATGGAACTACATACGAATTTGTATCCAACATATTACATACGAATTAAATCTGTATATAAATTCATATACAAATATTTATATTATTATTACTATTATCATTAATTATTATTATTATTAATATTTTTTAATATATTATAATCTTATTATTATTATTATTATCATTAATAATATTATTATTAACATTAATAATATTATTATTAATACTATTATTATTGTTAATATAATAATATTATTGTTGTCAAGAATATTAATCGAATCAATTATATTGTCATAATTATTATTCTTAATATTAATATTAACATTATTATTATCATTATTAATATTAATATTATTAGTAGTATAATTATAGATGCTAATATTATTATTAACATTATTAATATTATTATTAATACTATTATTATTGTTAATATAATAATATTATTGTTGTCA
>Ga0209700_102687_pt1:2500-35513 | contig 35513 bp, 19 predicted proteins | sample SiratroredBW_FD_187528 | JGI IMG/M metagenome (GOLD analysis project Ga0209700, IMG submission 187528) | Root nodule microbial communities of legume samples collected from California, USA - Siratro red BW (SPAdes) (version 2) | ecosystem: Host-associated > Plants > Roots > Nodule...
TTCGTCTTCTTGTTGACCTTTCTTGGTGTTTCTTTAATCCTTTAACCTCTCTTGATTTATTACCTCTTCCTATATCTAAAGAAGTAACGTGCAGTAACGAAATTGTTAGAGCCAAATTAAGAAAATATCTACATATTAAGATCTGTTCTAGCCGCTGAGGCTTTTTATCACTCTTAGTTAGCCCAAAAATAAGTCTTCCGATTTATTGAAACCATCTTATTTTATAAAATTATTATTTATCTAAACAACTGCATTCAAGTACTAAATATTAATTGATTATAACTTAAAAGATGAGTAGCCCAACTAAATATTTAAATGTTAGTTATTTAATTTGACCTCCATGTTGTGGTTCATAATATAAATATTGAGTTAGTTTTAATAATCTTAACAAATTATTATTATTATTATTATTATTGTTATTGTTGTTGTTGTTTCACTAGTGAAGTTATTGGGTCAACATTTCTTATAAAATAGGGTTGATGTTTAAATAAATGATTAATAGTCCCATACCACTTGGCCCATCTTTGGATAAAAGGATTATACTTCGCATCTCCCTTTTTACTAAGCACATCCCTAGACCTAGGACGGATCACAATAGGCAAAGAGGCATTATTGGACCCTTAACGTTTCTCGTAATGACTATTGAAGTTGTTTCAAATGTAACGTTTATAGACACGCCTATACACGTGACTCAAGTATATTGGTTTTCATTTTAAGTTGCAAAAATTGGAGATCAAAATTTATCAGTGTAAAATCTTCATAAACGAGTTGAATATAAATGAAATAGATGTATCAGGAACATACCTATAATACAATTGTTACTCTGAGCTATAACTTTGTGTTGAGATGCTTTCGTAACATATCTCGATGTCCCAAAGTGGTACGTTTTTGTAGACTGAGTTAGGCCATGCCTTGAAGATCCAAGTAGGTATGCCTTTGTAATTAACATGCCTTTTGGTCATGTTTTTGCAATCTGAATTAACATGCCTTTCGGTAGTCATTTGAGTGACGTGCCTATCGGCAATTATCTTAGCGATACACCATTCGACATTCATTTTAGAGACGTACAATTCGGTGAGCCATTTAGTTTAGCGACAGACCATTCAGTGGCAGCTTTAGGGGCGCATCATTCGGTGGCAGCTTTTGGGACACACCATCCGTTTAGTTTAGGAACACACCATTCGGTGGCCACTTTAGGGACACACTATTTGGTGACCCGATTAGTTTAAGGACACACCATTCGATGATCCGTTTAATTTAGGGATGCACCATTCGAAGTCTACTATAGGGACGCACCATTCGATGACTCATTTAGTTTATGAACGCACCATTCAGTGACTGCTTTAGAAACGCACCATTTGGTGGTCCGTTTAGTTTAGGGACGCACCATTCGGTTGCCACTTTTAAGACACACCTTTGGGTAGCCACTTTAGAGATGCATCATTCGATGACCCATTTAATTTAGGAACGCACCATTTGGTGGCTACTTTAGGGACGCACCATTCGGTGGCCGCTTTAGGAACGCAATATTCGATAACCCGTTTAGTTTAGGGACGCACCATTCGGTGATCACTTTAGGGACGCACCATTCGGTGACCCATTTAGTTTAGGGATGCACCATTCGGTAGCCTGATTAGTTTAGGACACACCATTCGATGGCCACAGGATGCACCTTATCATGCAATTTTCTCACAAAATCAGCCCTTGATGCCCCTTGTTTATGGATAAAATCTTGTGGATTGGATAAAGGTAATAAATCTCTAGGTGTGAGAGGGTTAAATCCATATACAACCTCAAAAGGTAAAAGTAGAGTAGTTTTGTGAACTACCCTATTGTAAGCAAACTCAATATGGGGTAGGTACTCATCCCAAGATTTGTGGTTTCCCTTCAAGATAGCCCGAAGCATAGTTGAGATAGATCTATCGACAACTTCAGTTTGTCCACCCGTTTGAGGATGACTTAAAGTAGAAAAATTAAGTTTAGTTCCTAGCCTTCCCCAAAGTGTCCTCTTGAAATGACTAATGAACTTTGGATCCCTATATGAAACTATAGTTTTGGGCAACCCATGAGTTTAACTACATCACTTAGAAAGAGTTTGGAGATGTTGCTTGCATCATCTATCTTATGGCAGGGAATAAAATAAGCCATTTTACTAAACTGGTCCACTACCACAAATATAAAATCAAAGCCCCTTTGGGTTATAGGCAATCCAAGGACAATGTCCATACTAATATCCTCCTAAGGTGCACAAGCAACTGGTAATGGTGTATGCAATCCATGAGGCATAACCCCAAAATGCTTCGTGAGACCTCCATCATGTGTTTCTTTTACAAGGAGCTTTCTATATGAACCAAGGGGTATACAAAGTTTTCCTTCTTTAAAAAGATACCTATAAGTTTTCACTGAAATAAGCAATAGGATGCCCACTCTGTAATAACACAACACTTATGCCCACTCCTTATGCATCACACTCTAGCTTAAAAGGTTTGGAAAAATTAGGAAGAGCTAAAATGGGTACATTAGTGAGCAAGAACTTTATTCTTTGGATGGCTTTTATTTTGGTGGGGTCAACATGAACCCCATTTTTATTCACGATGAATCCTAAGAAAACAACATTATCCACACAAAATGTACATTTATGTATATTTGCAAAAAGGTTATTTTTCCTAAGAACTAACAAAACTTCCCTCAAATGATGTAAATGTAACTCTACACAAGATTATCATCAAAGTAAACTACACAAATTTACCTATAAAATTCATAAGAACATGATTCATAAGCCTCACGTGTACTAGGTGCATTAGTGAGCCCTAAAGGCATCACCAACCATTCATATAATCCAAACATGGTCTAGAAAGCAGTTTTCCACTCATCACCTTCTTTGGTATGTATTTGGTGATATCCACTTTTCAAGTTAATTTTGGGAAACACAATGGACCCATATAATTCATCAAGCATATCATCAAGTCTAGGAATCGAGTGTATGTACTTAATGGTTATGTTGTTAACTATGCGGCAGTCAAAACACATTCTATATTTCCGTCCTTTTTGGACACAAAAAAAATTGGCACGACACCCGGGCTGAGGCTCTGTTACACCCAACATTTATCTAATAATTCTTGAACCTGAGATTCTATCTCCTTAGTCTCTTTTGGATTTGTTTTGTATGTCGGTATGTTGGGTAGACTATCACCTAGAACAAAATCTATTTGATGCTCTATTCCCCTAAAAGGTGGCAATCCCGTAGGACCATCACTAGGAAAAACATCATCAAATTCTTTTAAAAGTTTTTCAATTTAAGGAGGCAAAACATTGGATACAAATTTATCAGATGGTGTATACGTGAGTGTTCCTTTACATAACAAGAGGTACGAGGTTGCTCAGTGAGGAGAAAATGTTTTATATAATTTTTAGATATGATATTCTCCTTTTGAGTAACCTCGTGGGAAGAAACACCAAGCTCCCACACCTCATATTTATCTTTAAGGTCTAGGTTTTGGATTTTTTGACTTTTTTTTTTCACTATCTACTTTTTTTTTTCATTTGGACTTGATCCTCCAACACCTGTGAAGGAGTTAAAGGATGAAGTACAAACTTCTTATGCTTATGAGTGAAGGTAATTTCGTTGGTGTGGCCATCATGGATAGTTTTATTGTCAAATTTTCATGGCCTTCCCAATAAAACATGGCAAGCCTCTATAGGTACTGCATTACATAAAACATTATCAATATAGTTACCTATCGAGAGCTTAACCTTCACTTGTTCTTTAGCATTTATATCCCCTCGTCATTAATCCAATGCAATTTGTAAGGTTTAGGATGGGGAATCATTTCCAAATTCAATTTCTCAACCAACCTAGACTGCTGCAGTTGCAGCATGACCCATTGTCAACAATAAGAGAACATACATTTTCAGAAATTTTACACCTAGTGCGAAAAATATTCTCTCTATGTGACTCGGGGTGTGGGCTAGGTTGATTGTTGAGGGTTCTCCTAATCATCAACAATTCTCCCTCATGAGCATAGGCAACCTCACTATCATCAGACTCAAACTCTTCACTAGTGTTTTTCTCAATCACTTCCTCCTCACTATTGTACACATCTTGGGCTTTCATTAAGATAGTTCACATGGAAGGACATTGAGATTTAACATGACCCTGACCCAAGCATTTGAAGCATCTAATGTCACTAGTGCGATTTGATGTTGCATGCTCCTTCTTTTTCTTAGAATTTTCTTGATCTGTGGCTTTATAAGTGTTTTCTTTTGATTTTTCTTTCTCAATCTTTCCCTCCCTCTTAAGATCTTTCTTGGGATATGAGCTAGGATATGAGCTAGGGAAGAAGTTCTACCTATCTCTTATCTCAAGGCTTAATCCACTCATAAATCTAGCCACAGTCATAGTCTCATCTTCCCTAATCCCAATCCTCATCATATATAGCTCCATATTTTTCCTATAGTCCTATATGCTTGTGCAGTTTGTCCATTAGTTTCCGATGGTAATATGGTGGAATATGTCTCTGTCTAAGAGCACTCTTGAAATGATTCCAATATTCTATGACTGGATCATTGCGTAAGCGTCTATCTCTTACTATGGCTGACCACCAATGCATAATGTCAACACCTAATTTCGTCCGGATAAATAAAATTTATTTTCAAAAATAAAAAATATTTCTAATTAATTTTGTTAAGAAAATTCAAAAAATAGACATTTAATAGTTTTTGAATTTTGTTGTCTTATCTTATTTTCAAAAATAATTTGAAATAATAACATAATTTATTTTTTTACAATTGTAATAAAAAAAAATGAGTCAAAGTTTCATTTTCTTCAAAAATAAAAGTGGGTCCTAGCTTTTTATCCAATTTCATGTCAAACAATAAGAGGAGAAGGTTTTTTTTAAAAAAAAATTGGCATTTGTTGGGGTTGCTTACACACAATGTGGCTAGACACAAAATAAATGGTAACTTTGACCCTGTTCAAACACTGCTCTAGCCCTGACAGCACAACATTTTCGTCAACTCCCTTTTGGTATTATGAACATCATGCATTTCAAAGTTACATAGGGTTTGCTTGCTTTTCTTTTGGAAAAAAAAGGAGGGAAATCACTCATAGGAGGTCATTCGCTTCTTTGGAGAAGAGGCTATATGAGAGGGTAGAGAGCGAAAAAAGGGCGATAAAAAAAAAGTGGGCCGGAGCATACGGTGAAGGGGAGAAAAGAAGAAATTTTTCTAAATAAAAAGGTAAGACATCTTCATCATGATGTTAGTTACAGTTCATGTAATACATGTAGTTCATGGAAGAATAATTTTGGTTGACTTTATGCGTGAATCTTGTTTAGTTTTTCTCCTTTGGTTTCATTCATTTTTTCTCCAATTGGTATTATATATTACGCAACTTCCTTATGCATCAATGAACTTATGCATCACTGCACCTACACAAAAACGAAAAATATCTTCACTGCATCACGAGCCATACACCTTCACTATGTCACCATGCAACCCCACTAAGCCACCGTGAGCCTCCCTCATGCCTCCATTCTCCTCCCCCACAACAACCCATACCCTCCACAAAACCAAAATCTCTTCACTGCCTCACGAACCATGCACTTTCACTATGTCACCATGCAACCCCACTAAGCCACCGTGAGTCTCCCTCATGCCTCCATTCTCCTCCCCCACAACAACCCATATCCTTCACAATACCAAAATATCTCCATTGCCCCCATGAACCATGCACCTCCATCGTGCTACTATGCCTAACCAAGCCACAAAGATCTCATGCATCTCCACAGTGCCACTATGCCTATCTAAGCCACCGAAACCCCACTGCACCTTCACTAGCCACGCCTAGCCATACACCCCCACAACATCTCAACCAAAACCAAACTCACCACCAAACCGTTAACCAGTTCCAACCCATTCTCTCCTCCGAACCTCACAGCCGAGCACCGTCCCCTTCCTCTCGCCACAAGCATGGCTTTTGCGTTTTCTTCCCACACCACCAAAAACACTCACCTCACTTCACATACAAAAACCACTTTTCTCATTTACACAAAACCCACAGAGGGACTCACACTTCACCCCGCGAGCTACGCACCCTTCATACACCTTCACAAGCCATATCACCACACCTCAAACCCTCTCATTCTCACCAAATCTTTTATCCCCCCAACAAAATTATATCTCTAAACACTTCTCACACGCCTCCAAAATAGCCCTAAAATGCACCTCCGTTCACCTCCGAAACAGCCCCAAGTTGCACCTCCGTTCACCTCTAAAACAGTCCCAAACTGCACCTTCGTTCACCTTCAAAACAACCTCAAAATACACCTCTAAAACAGCCCCAAACTGCACCTCCATTCACCTCCAAAATAACTCCAAAATTACACCTCTGCCGCACCTCCATAACCACTCGGTTCTCCTCCAAAGCAGCCCCATCTCTCCATCATCACCAACCAAACCAGTAACCACACAACTACCATTGTTTCCTCCAAAACCAATCCAATCTTCAGCCGCCGTAGGTGTCCTCCATGAGCGCCTCTGCCACCATCTCCATTTGTGCCGCTCCTCAACTCAAACGCAGGCCACACCCAATCTCTCTTTTCTTCTGCTATGTAGAGATCATAGATTAAAAGTGAAGTTGTGTCGTTGCTTCCCTTGGTTCTCGCAACCCCAATATGAATTAAGGTAAGGATGGTGTGTGATAAAATGGGCTTGGCCCATTCTCATATGCACATGTAATAAAATTCAATTAAATTGAATGACAGGAGTGAGAGAGGCGTGAGAAAAAGGTGAAATAAAAAAAGGTGAATGAATATTGTTTTGCGTGATGGGTTTATAATTCAATTATTTTTTTTGTTTACTTTTTCTTTGAATTTGGTTTTGAATACGTGCAGCATTAAAACTTTGCCACTTTCTTTTTATTCTTTCTTTGGTACCTAATGCACATGGGATATGATTTCTTTTATTTTCTTCGGCCCTAAGCGCATATAGCCCAATCATTTGATTTCTGTGGCACCAAATTAATGGACGAAGGAGTGGAATGTTAAGTTAAATCTTTGACTCAATTATTTTTTTGGTACATTTTGAATTGGCAAATTTAATAAATCGGTATAAGATTTTCTTTTTTTCTATTCAATCTTAAGTTAGATATGTTTTATCACTTAAGTTAGAAAAAATAATAATGTATAATTTTGATTAAAATTTATAAATGATTGCACGCGTCATGCAGATTTTAATTCCAAAAAGTCCTATTATTTCCTTCAGATATTCAAATGACCGCTCATGTCAAACAATATCTTATACAAATTTTTCTTTTAAAATATACAAAAAATAATATCAAAATTGTCAAAAATATTAAAAATATCAAAATTTCTCAAAACTAAAAAAATAGAAAATTTTCAAAATTAAATAAAAATATCAAACATCCAAACAAACAATTTTCAAGAAAGAACTACGTAATCCTGATTTTCCATCTCCGATGAAAATACGTAAGAGCAAGGTCAAACCCTTGTCGGGCTCCAAAAATAAAATATTTTCTTTGTTTGTAATAGTACTTTCGTTTCTTTTTATGCGAAAAATAAACATTTTTTAAAACACACTCGTTTTACTTGTTTAATTAAAGGTATTGTCTTAGGACGAGCGTTGTGAGGGTATTAATACCTTCCTTACACATAACCGACTCCTGGACCTAAATCTGATTTTTGCAAACTAGTTTTATCCTCGTTTATTTGCTTTTTCCATAGATTTCTATAAAAACTATGGTGGTGACTCTTCTGTTTTGAAAACTTATTAATTTTTCATATCGCCGTCCCCATCACTATTCCGGTTGTGACACATAGCATGACCTTGGAAGCTAAGGGTAGCCAAAGGAACTTTCCTTTCCTCACTCACATGATAATAATCAAATAATTGTTCTACGTTCATTTCCCAATCTAAGAATATTTCTACATCGTTTTTCCCATGAAAATGAGGCAAGTCTACCTTAACTTCTTTAGCTTTTCTTTCTTTTTTGTGGTGGCCATGAGGTTTAGGTTGGTAACAATATCCCACTTTCAAGCTGTCTCTCTCTTGTTTTTCCTCTTCCTCTTCAGAAGTTTCTTCTATTTTCATTTCTTTTATGATCCTTCTTCCTTAAGGTCTTTAATTCCTCCTCCACAATGGCAAATTGTACCTCAGTGATAAAAAGCAAGAGCTGAAGTTTAACCAACCTCAAGCACCTGCACAAATAGACAATCCGAAGGAGTTTTGCAAATTTCAAGTGGACCAATCACCAGGTCAAGGGCCCAAAAAATGAAAGAGGCATTGATTGGGCTGGTTCAAGACATTTTGACTGTGCAAACAAAGTTTAAGATTGAATTTAAGCCTGATCACATTCTTAATTGGATATGTTCCGATGAAAGAATTAAATGAAGGAGATTTGGGCCAAAAACAAGTCAATTGAAGTGAAGGGCCCATAGATAATCCATCACCAGATTTAATTTAAGTCTAAATAGGTTATTTTGGGCTAAGATTAATTTTTGAAGAGTCAGCCATTAGTTTGTACGAATTTAAATTATGTTTCTTGTAATTTTTTTAAATTTCCATAAAGCTTAGAGTAGTCATGCTTAGTAAATTGTGTTCTTTTCGTATTCCTATCTGATATAATTAATTAGTCATCTGAGGGTGTGTGAAAATGCTGTTGTTGCATTAAATTTGGAGGCTTGGGTTAATGAGGAGTCAGGTAAGCTTTTAGAAGATAACAAAAGTCTATTTAAGTCAGAAAACACATGTAAACACCAAGTTGAATTTGAAATACAAATTTTATGCTTAAAATTTCATAAGTGAGAGTTTCTCTCTTGAGTTCTTCATTGGACTGGTCAACCTTGTGACGTTTCTTCATACTTTAGGGTCTTTGTTGTGTGCTACAATGCAGGAGTTTTGAGTAGATCATCCTAAATTTGAATACTTAGGGATCGTGGGGGCATTCAAATACTCTTTGTTGTAGGTTCTGGGGTTTATTCAAATATTATTCTGAGTTTGTGGAGAATATTTCTGTATTTGAAAAGTAAGTTCATTATTCTTAAAGTATTGCATCATTCTACTTGATGATTGCCTGGAGTGAGTTGTAAGACCTCTTAAAAACTTATAGAGAGGACTAAGAGAGGAAAAAGGTAAGAGTTTTCTGAATTTTAATACAAAAAAAAGCCAAAAATAGAAAGCAAAACACGAGTGTAGAGTGTCATCACTGAGTGTAAACACGTGAGGAATTGTGAGAAATTTTTATTTTTTTTTAACATTTCAATTTCAGGTTCTGCAAAATGACAAATAGAGAGGGAAATTCTGGAGACTCGTCAAACATTGATTTTACTCTTAAAGCAATGCAGCAATAATTTAAGAACTCTACCATCAAATATATACTAAATCAATATGCTAATAAAAAATTTGGGTCAAAAATAAATTTATAACTATTTTTAATGAATTTTTCAAAATTGCTAACCTCTTGTAAAGAGAAGAGGCAAGGGGTGTTGAACCAAGCATTCAACTTGCGCACACCAAACGAACATGGAAGAAGCCAAAAATAGAGCCAAACGAACCCTAGCAAAACCAGTGAACAATAAAGATGCAAATGAAAACCAGTGAGAAGAGAAAGTGACATCGTGCAAAATACAAATGAAGACTAGTGAGAATAAAAGTGGCACCACTCGAAGGTTGAGAGGATATGGCAGCGAGGGTGAGGAGGAGGCAACGAGGGTGAGAAGAAGGTGAAGGAGAAGAAAATGTATGTAAGGAAAAAGTGATACCCAAGAGTTAATATCTCTCTTAAAATCCCTAATTTTAACTCGAGGGATATACTACGTCAGTTGGGAGCTCCCAACTGACGTAGTATCTGACAAAATTTTACCAAATTTTCTTCAAAATTCACTCGCACACCAAGAGGAGGATATTACGTCAGTTGAAAAGTCTCAACCGACATAATATGGGCTACATAGTACGTCAGTTGACACCTCCCAACCGACGTAGTATCTTCAATTTCATTACAAAGTTTTCAAATTTTTTATTTTTTATTTTTCAATCTTTTTTACGTCGGTTATGAGTGGCAACCGACATAGAATATGGTGCATTATGTCAGGTTTGACTTAACTGACGTAATATCTCCTCAAATTTTTACAAAAAGCTACCTTATTTTTGTTTACATTGGGTCCATTTTAATTGACGTATTATCCTGACGTAGAATACATTTTTTGTACTAGTGAATTCATTTAGCCTTTTCCATATGTAATCAAATAAAAGAAGGGTAAGAAAAATATTGTTGTTGATGCCTTATCAAGAAGGTATGCTCTACTTACTTCTCTTGATGCAAAGTTAATTGGCTTTGAATATGTAAAGGAATTGTATAAACATAACTCTAACTTTGCACAAATATTTGATGCATGTGAAGAGGGGGCATTCAAGATTTTTCATAGAGTTGACGGTTACTTATCCAAAGAAAACAAATTATGTGTACCGCAATCTTCTATGCAAGAGTTGCTTGTGAGGGAGGCCCATGGGGGAGGATTAATGGGACATTACGGGGTGAAAATAATTTTAGACATTATGCATGAACATTTCTTTTAGCCTAAGATGAAGCATGACGTTGAGAAAATTTGTAATAGATGCATTGTCTATAAGAAAGCTAAATCAAAAGTTTTGCCACATGGATTGTATACACCCTTACTAGTACCTAATGAACCTTTGGTAGAAATATCTATGGATTTTGTTTTGGGGTTGCCTAGGTCAACAAGGGGAAAAGATTCAATTTTTGTGGTAGTGGATAGGTTTTAAAAAACGCCACATTTTATTCCTTGTCACAAAATTGATGATGTTATTCATGTTGCAGAATTGTTTTTCAAAGATATTGTGAGACTTCATGGAGTGCCAAGAAGTATTGTATATGATAGGGATACAAGATTTCTTAGTCATTTTTGGAAGGTTTTGTGGGACAAACTTGGAACAAAGTTATTGTTTTCTACTTCACATCACCCACAAACTGATGGTCAGACTGAAGTTGTCAATAGAACATTATCTCAGTTGCTTAGGAACATTGTTCAAAAGAATTTGAAAAATTGAGAGGATTGTTTTGTCGTATGTTGAATTTGCTTATAATAAATGACAATGCTTACAAAATTGACCTCCTAGGTAAGTATAGTGTTAGTGATACTTTTAATATTGCTGATTTATCTCCTTATGATGCAGGTGAAGATTCGAGGTCGAATCCTTTTGAGGGGAGAGGGGATGATAAGAACCAAGAGCTGAAGTTTAACCAACCTCAAGCACTTGCACAAATACACAATCCAAAGGATGTTTTGCAAATTCCAAGTCGACCACCAATCACCTAGTCAAGGGCCCGAAAACTGAAAGAGGCATTGACTAGGCTGGTTCAAGACATTTTGACTATGCAAATAAAGTCTAAGATTGAATTTAATCCTGATCATATTCTTAATTTGATATGGTCGATGAAGGAATTAAATGAAGGAGATTTGGGCTAAAAACAAGTTAATTGAAGTGAAGGGCCCATAGATAATCCATCACCAGATTTAATTTAAGTCTAAATAGGTTATTTTGGGCTAAGATTAATTTGTGAAGAGTCAGCCATTAGTTTGTACAAATTTAAATTATGTTTCTTGTAATTTGTTTAAATTTCCATATGGCTTAGAGTAGTCATGCTTAGTAAGTTGTGTTTTTTTCGTATTCCCATTTGATGTAATTAATTAGTCATTTGAGGGTGTGCCAAAATGTTGTTGTTGCATTAAATTTGGAGGCTTTTAGGCTAATGAGGAGTTAGATAAGCTTTTAGAAGTTAACAAAAGTCTATTTAAGTCAAAACACATGTAAACACCAAGTTGAATTTCAAATACGAATTTTATTCTGAAAATTTCAGAAGTGAGAGTTTCTCTCTTGAGTTCTTCATGGGACTTGTAAAATTATCAAGGACTGGTCAACCTTGTGGCATTTCTTCATACTTTAGGGTCCTTCCTGTGTTCTACAATGTAGGGGTTCTGAGTAGATTATCCTAAATTTGAATACTTGGGGATCTTAGGGCATTCAAATACTTTTGTTGTGGGTTCTGGGGTTTATTCCTAATCGGGTTCACATAACTCAGTGTTAATTTTCAAAAACCGATTTTCATTTAAATTTTTCCTCAAATCTGAAGCATGTTCACTGGACTAATTGCCACTGTGGTGAAGAGAATGTTTAGACATCTTGAGTTTTGTGAAGTAGTTTCTGACTTTAAGACAAAACAAGTTTAGCACACCAAGGGGTCTCCCAAAAAAATGAGCTACATCACTAGGACAACTTAAGTACTAAGACTTTCCTTGTTAGAGCCTGACCCCGATGCACTCCACGGGTCTTTGTTACAGTGAATTCACTAAGTCACAAACGAAGGTGACTCACACTAATTAAGCAAAAATTAAATCTAGTCGTGTTGGAATTCTCAAAGTAAAAACAAAATTTGTAAAGAAATTTAAATGACAAAGCTTAAAAAAATTTAAACTAGGTGAATTCGTAAAGGTGAAACTCTTTGGCATCAAGGACCACTGAGACACATTCACCATCTAATGTGCATGATTAATCCACTAATAAAATTGTAATTACAACTTACAACTCAAAGAAATACAATCAAATAATTTGCTGAAAATTAAATTCCTATACTATGGTTCCCAAGTGTTTGTTAAAACTTCTCACAAGTGTTTCACTCAAACTTTTGTCACATTTGTCACTCTATTTCCAACAACATGTTTCGCAACATGTTTCGCCCTCTTTTGTGGACTCTTCTCCAAATTTAATCTCAAATCAACTCTTGATGCATTGGTTACCAACTCAATCCAAGTTTCCTCATCAATGTTCTAGTTCACCAAGAGGCCACCAAATATAAAGCAATAAAGCACAATTTGAAAGGGCTCAACTCAAATGGATTTATTTAATGACAAACTCAGAATTGAAATGAAATGACAAGCAAGAAATTAAGGCACGAAATGGAGGTACAACACAAAAAAGAATTAACTAAGAATGGCTCATCATTAGATTTAAAAACAGAAAACAAAACTAGAATTATTTAGTTCTGGCAGTGGCATATGTTTGATTTATTGCAACGAAAATACAGCTTGTTTGCTCACGAAATTTTTATCTACGATTTTCAACACCGTAAAGAAGTTCCACACAAAATTGTAGATCAAACGGAAAACTGAAACGTTCCAAATAAATTCAGAACAGAAGCGTTTTTATGTAACTGAAACTATTCAGCTTCTGTGCGCTATGCTTCAGGCAGCGCCGAGTGAAAACTCTATTTCAATCACACCACATCGAATTAGGTCAGCAAATTTTAACCACACACTCTCAACATGTTAAGCTAATGCCACACAAAATTTTAGTACAATAAGGTCACTGAATTAAATGCAGTAAATCAATTACGGAGGCCAAAATTCACTTCCATCAGAAATTTTCCAGTAACTAGCATTCAGCTTTTCAACATTTATAATTTTTTTTCTACTTTGAATCTTAATGTGCCTTTTTAACAGAATTTCATATACATATTAATACGGTCATACACAAATTTTCACATCAAAATATGCAGTAATTTGTCTCCAATAAAATTTCCAAGATCCAGTAATCTTTTTGTCAAACATTCTGTGCAATGAAGGGAACCTAAGGAATTCAAACAATTACAACAAAACAAGAAGACATATAGACTCTTAAAAACTCACTAATGATCTAATAGCAAGTATTGAACTCTAAGAATGAAAATGAAAAAGCACACAAAGGCACACTTATCTTCGACTTTTTATCAAACACTTAATGTTCAACAGTTTTCTTTCACACAATTGATCAAACACCTAAACTACAAGCACAAACCTATGGAATTGATGACATTATGGAAATGCACATGACTTTAACAACATGTATATGGATTATAAAAAAAAATCTAATCAACAAAACAATACAATGAACTGAACAAAAATTGAATCAAGACCCAAAAACCGTAAAAGCTTGTGGCTCACTCATTAGAACACCTAAACACAAGATTTTTTTATGGTTCAAGTAGATTGAAGGTGTTTGAATTGCTTAAACACAAACAACCACAAATAATTGGTACAATACAGCAAGAGATGTAAAAAATAGTAAAGAATCAACACGAAAATGCAGAGAAATCGTGAAGCATTCAAGAACTTATCTCTTGAAGACCAAAGCTCTAGATACCAAATGATAGAGGAGCCTTCATGATGCTTTGCTTCTTTGATCTCCACTTGAAGATGTAGAATGATTTAGAAGTTTTGCACCGAATGAATGTAGGTAAGAATACTCCTTGAACAAGCGGAAGCAATTGTATGATGATAAATTTCCGTGAAGAAGTGGAATAGGCAACGGAGAAGAAGAAGAACTTGCGGTGGAATTCCAATGGTTGGAAGATGAAACGTGTGAGGAAGATGAACCACACGTGATATGAAGAGAAGTAGTGTTTGAGGCGGAAGTCCAATGGACCAGTGAAATAGATGATGAAGGATTTCTTGGTAGAGATTGGGCCAACTACCAAGAGGTTCTTTAAGGTTTATTTAGAGAAGAAAACTCAAAGGAGAGCTTGAACAATATGCTAAAATTTAACAGCATTTCATCACTTCAATCAAGCTTATTTTTATATGTAGTGAGCACTTCTATTTAAGGCCAAAGTGTCTCAAAAACTCTCAAATGAGAACATAACAAGTGGCGACCTGTGAATGGATAGGATCCTCTCTTGGGAGAGTGCCATGTGGCAATCCTCTCAAAGAAACGCTCTTTACAAGCTAAAGTTCCTAGAGTTCATATTTTACAACAAATTTATCAAAACTAATTTTTATAAATTTTACAATTTATCATAAAGGCTTAAAGTTGTTAGCATTTTGATGTGCACTTGTGCTTCTGACTCCTCTTGATTTTCTATGTATCTCGTCATAGATCTTGTAATTGGGCCTTGGTTGGGCCTTCTTCCATCATCAGGGACGCATCATTCGGTGATCGCTTTAGGGACGCATCATTCGGTGGCCGCTTGGCGTCCCGTTTAGGAACGCATCATTGGGTGACCCGTTTAGGGATGCGCCATTCGGTGATCTGTTTTAGTAACACACCTTTCAGCCATATTTCGTAGGCGAAAATTTCATCAAACTTAAATATTAAAGTGCATAAATATATTGTAACCTTCTCTCTTTGATGTTTCCTCTCGACTTGCAATTTCTTAATTTGCTTCTCGATTTCTTCGTTGCTACGCTGCAATTCCTGTATGGTATTGATGATTTGCTATAGGGTTGGGGTGTCACCATCAGCATCATCAAGCGTTGGTTGGCTGTGGTTTCTCGGTTTTACTCTCAGGGTAGTGTTTATGGTTAGTGCTTCACAAAAATATTGTGGGAGTAAGAATAGTTTATTTGCCTCACGTGGGCACCAATTTATTCTAGCCATTGAGACTTTTGATCACTCTTGACAAACCCAAAAGGAAGTCTTCTCATTTACTGAGAACCATCTTGCTTTATAAAGTTATTATTTTTCTAAACAACTTTATTCAAGTACTAAATATTAACTAATTATAACTTAACATATGAGTAACCCAACTGAATATTCAAATGTTAGTTATTTAATTTAAACTCTATGTTATTGTTCATAATATAAATCTGGAGTTGGTTTTAATAATCTTACTAAACAAACCCGCAGACAGGTCAAGATCAAACAAGAGATTGAAAATAAAGTAATAAGATATATTATAGCTGCCAATAAAAGGGAGAAAAGAAGTGCTCTGCCAACCTAAAGATTGGATTTAGTTGCATATAAGGAAAGATAGATTTCCTAACTAAAGGAAATCCGAGCTTAAGGAAAAATGAGATGTACCTTTTAAAATTCTTAAAAGAATAGATGATAATTCTTAATGGTCACATCTTGTTGGTGATAATAATATACGTTATAACTTTAATATTTGTGATTTATCTCCTTGTAATATAAGTTTTTGTTAGAAATTTTCATTATGATAACAAATATATCAATCTTTCGTCTAGTAAATAATAAATATATTGTTTTATCTCAAGAAAGTTGTGTAATATATAACAATATTTACAGTTATAACAAAATTTACACTAAATAATAATTTCTTAATTTAAGTATTTGTGTAAGAAAATAAATTATGTAAAAACAAATTAAATATTTTTATAAATTTTTATAAAATCTCGAATGATAGAAAAAAGTTAAAGATCGATTATTTGAATATTATTAAACTTAAACTTTATCATACCTTATGTATAAAAAAAATATTTGTTTTCTAACTAATAACAATGTTATGTTATAATAATACTCAAACCTTAATTCTGACCTAAGTTTTCCTTTTAACTAAATACATAAATTAATTTTATTTATAAAAATTTACTAATAGTTTTTTTCTACTTTTTTCTTTTCTGTAAGTAATTTATAGATAACTTAATTTAAACAAAGGCACACAACTATTTTTTTTAATCCATACATTTAAAAGAGAGCATTTTTAATCCTCAACTAGGGCACAAAATTCATCACTTCATAGATTTTAAAGACCAAAAACAATAACAAGACTAAATAGAAGGCTAAACTTATATTTAAAAACTATATATTTTAACCTTCTTTGTTTGTTCCATTTAGTAAAATAATAACTTGAGTTTTAGTTAAACACACTTTTTCTTCTTTTGAAAGCCACATTTCACATCTTAAAACTCCGTTTGAACAATCCAAAACAGAAGTTCTAATAGTAAACACCTAATTTTCTTCTGGAAAGCATATTCTGCCAGCTAGTATTACGCATCGGAGGTATGAAGCAATTCTACTAAAAACCAAACCTTTCATGGATGTGTGGAACCAAACAAGGAGTTAAAAGAAGGAATTATTATATTATACAAGTACAAGTTAGGCACACAGGGCCTCCAGAAAAAAAAAATTACAAAAAAAAAAAAATAACAACAATGATGTCCTCCGCGGGGTGGGGTATAGTAAGCACTAATTCTACATGAAACAAATTTGAATAGTGATACACTCGGGGGAATAGTACCCCTCTGTTTACAAATTCTTCACCCCCCTTTTGGACTGCCAATATCTCTCTGTCAACAAATTTCATCTAATTTTCCTGTGATTACATAACTGATCTATGATTGAAGACTTGTCTTCTAAAATTGAATCGTATCACTAGTCAAGCCTTCAAAAATCCTCTCTATCTCTAGCAGCAAATCAATGATCTATGAAATTATATACAGACTTTGCACCCCAGAAACAGAAAAAGAAAAATCATGATAATTCCAAGCAATTCTTCGTAAGGGTGTCTACAGCACAAGGTTTCAGTTGAAAACAAGATAGATGCAAAAACCATCCTTTTTAAGATTTGGTGTTTAACAAGTAATTAAGCGGTTCCTCCCACGACCTTTTCGAGAGTACGCAATGTTAGCTACTAATGTGTTACCTGCTGAAAACAAGGCACTTGGTCCCATGAGCTTCAAGCCAAGGCTTTTGACCAAAAATGATAGCCTGCTTGCATCCCCTCCCTCAACTAGTTGTAGCTGCTGCGCTTGTTCACGGGATAGTACAGTGTACAGCTGTAATGGCCACTTAGTTGAATTCTGGTAGCTATTTAACAGCTCCTCATAACTTTCTTCGGTGTCACCAAAAGTGACTTGAAGAAGCCCCATTGAGGGCAGGCTTTCTGATGAAGAATAAAAAATGAAAGCAAATTTCCCACATTCAAAATCAGGCTTCTTAAATAATTCAACCAGTATATCATGGTTTGGTCCAATATTCTTAGGCGTATATTTTTTAGTATTGTTTTGCAGACGTGAAAATCTGTATATGAGTGAAGCTTCCCTTAAGCCACTCAAGAAAGCACCATGCATAGTTGCAGGATACTGCCTGCTTGTAGCTTCACCAGCGAAGAACAGTCTGTTTCCCACGCTTTCGGCTAGTATATCATAATCATCACCGGATGAATGCACGCTAACATGAGAGTAGGAACCATAAGAAAGGGGATCGCTTCCCCATCTCGTACAAATCGACTGAATTGGATCAGGCACAATAATGCCTTTAGGATGAAATATCCCTGCAGAACAAGTAAAATTTCAAACAAGGCAGATGAGGTAGCAATTGGGAATATCCATAGTATTCCACCGATGAGAAAAATACATGACAAGCATGAGAAGGAGAATAGATATAAAGACTACCTCATTTCAAGAACAAGGACTTCAATATTAACTAGGTAGCATCTGACACGAATACAACATAAAGAAACAAAATGGAATGGAATGGGACATTATTGTTCCATTTAATGTGTTTAGTACCTACAAAACCAAGCATAACCCTATATATACACCATAACAAAACACACTATTTTAGCTATATATTTCTATTACGTTAACAAATTGGTTGAGCTCAACAGACTGGTCCAATGAGCCTAGTATAAAACATTGACTAGACTAATAAAATTTAGATCAATCATTTTGGCCCAAAGCATAGTTGGACTCTCCAGTTCGAGTAAGATTTGTTTACACTCATGATAACATCAATTAACAAGATCATACATTGTCAAATCCGAGGTTTCAAAGAAAGTTTTACATTTGATTCGTTAAGGCTTTACAAGATTTATTCTTTTTTTGTTATAAAATTCACTCTCCCCTCCGATCCAGGATTTTACTCAATGATTGATATCAAGAACTAGAAACTTGAAAGTTATTTCAAGATTTCCTGGAAATGGTTGGAAACTAACAACCCTTCAATTGCAGTGGCTCAATTAAACAAACTCCAAACTTCTATGGAGAAAATTACACCAGTTGGAAAATAAAGATGAAATGTTTCGATGAATCCATTGATGTTACAGTATGGAACACTATTCAAGATGGTCCGTTCATATTCCTAAATTTGGTCATATAGGAGTCTTAATTGAAAAACCGAGAAATGAATGGAAAAATGATGAGAAGAAAAAGAAAATACAACATGGTTTAAAGGACAAGAATATTAGCGCATGTTCACTAACCTTGGATGAATTTTTTAAAATGTTAAAGATGCGAAACAACCAATGAAATATAATATTATCTTCAAGTTATTTGTGGGAACAAGAGATGTGAGGAAAGCTAGGAAGCATACTCTCATTCAAGCCATAAGAGGAATGGAGAATTAATCTCAAATTGCTAAAAGGGGTTCACTCATATAGTGAACCATCGAATGGGACTGCAAACAGTTTGAAAAAGAAGAATAGAATGTTAAAGTGTAGAAGTGCCTCAACAAAACTTGGCATCCAAAAGTGACACATTGCAAAATCCATGGATTTGACAGCCATAACAGTAGCTACACTATTTGGTAAGTCGGGAGAGCATTAGCTAGAACTCAACAGGCTGATAAAAGACGGAGAATCTGAAAACAACAAGGTCTAGCACTAAAAGCATCTTCTACAAGGGTTCAAGATTTTGATTTGATGAACTTGACAAGAGAATTGATACTTATTTTGTTGGCAAATAACACAAGCAGCTATGAACTTTGTGATGGTTTTCTTCATGCCAATCCAATGCAAAGATTGAGCTATCCTCCTATATGTGCGAAAAATCCCTGAATGTCCTCCTATACGAGTCATATGATATTCCCGAAGCAACTAAGGAATCCAACTAGAAGATGTTGATAAAACCATTTGTCCCTTGTAATGAAGCCTCTGGAACCGGTAAAGGCTGTAGAAGCCCTTGGGGTGTACTGGCCAAGTAATTGTTTTGTTGACATACCACACAAGTTTTCACGAATTCCGTAATATCCTTCTTCATGCCAATCCAATACAAGGATTGAGGATACAACTAAATTAAAACATACGAGGTTCTGCATCGCTTGATGAGATGTACACAACTACGTGTTTGTTGGAGAAGATGTCAATGGCCAACGGGGAGCTAGGGCCAAAGTAGGGTTGACCCGCTCTAACACTAACTTGAGAGTGAAAATAGAAAAATGCTTAAGAGATAGATCATCTCTTAACCAATTCATACAATTATAGGGATCCTTACTCAAAAAAAAAAATAAAAAAAAATAAAAAATATGAGCAACCTACACATAGGTGACAAATAAATAGATAGGTTAACCTATTCTAACTAGTTAACTATTCAAATAAGTTAAACAATTCTGACAAGAAGAAAGAGAGAGAAGGGGACGAACAAGTGGGTTATAATAGCATACTAGATAGTGAGTGGGAAAATAGAACAACAATTGAGAAGCAACAAGAAGGGGAAAATATATTAACAAAGGGGTTTCTCACAAACTACTATGTCCTGGCCAGAAAGCAAAGGTGTTTGGTGGAAAATGTAGGTGAGGACATATAGAGGAGATAGAGGATTCTGCAAAAGGCAATCTATTCAAGATTCAGAAAAGACAAAAAGACTATCTAAGTTATTCCTCCAAAGAAAACCCTGCTACATTCAAACCCCCTAAAATACAGTTATACAATGTTAAAACTTATAATTCAAAAGCATTTTCATGTTGATTGCTTTGTTTAGACCAATTTGTGCACATGCAGCAATCTTGTCTACGTTAGTGGCCAACGACCATGACACCATAACCCTACACTTTAATCTTCAAATACCAACATCATGCCACTATAGCATGCTATTTTCAATCAAACTAAGATCCCATGAATACAAAAGTATAATTTACCATAAAGTATGAGAATAAAATTAAATAATACATGTTAAGCCTATTACCTGTTAAGCAAGAATTTAGATATTTATTTTGTAGTATTATTAAATCTCAATCTATTTATTTTGGTGATACTATATAAAGATAAAAAAGATATTTAAATGAAAGCCTAAATGGAAAGGTTTAATTGCAAATGAACACAACCCAAAAGAACACCATTTCACGAGTTTCCAAAACAAAATAAATAAATAAGTAACATCTTCAATGGTGTTATCATGCATGAGGATCTGCAAGTAAGTTGCAATAATAAAAAACTCAAAGGTTGACAGGGACAAATAGGTGAAGTCATCAAGGGTGTCATAGAGGTTGTGGCAGCCAAACATCCAAACAAAGAGAAAGCTTCATGGTACTGAGTGAAAAGAACATCTAGATATGAAAGCTTCGAATTTTGATGGTGTTACACGAAATTTGTGGCAAACAAAATCCACAAGGAATGGGTTTTTCTCAATTCCAGATGGCACAAGTCTTGCTAATGGCCAATAGCATGGAAGGCAAACAGCAAGTTGCGATAGCATTGAAGGCAAACAGCAAGTTGCGATAGCATTGAAGGCAAACAGCAAGTTGCGATATGACATATATCAATTATATATATGTATAAAAAATGGCATACAGATAAAAATAAAATGCATTACAAATTGACATATTAACTCAAAAAGTTTAATTTGTCAAATACTTGCCAGATATGACAGGCAAATGAAGAATGCAAATTGCAACTAGTGGTCCTATTCAATATCCTAGCAGTTTGATAATACAACTGTTATTAAGGCTATTTAACAACACTGTTTTTATAATTAAAAAAATATTTAATGAAGCTATTCTATCCTATTTTATATAGTTCCACCATTTTAATAGAACCCCGTAATATCACTCCTTTAAGCCCATGATCAGTTTTACTAAATTTTTAAGACAGAAAATATATGTCAAGTTTCATCCTGTTCAAATATGCCTACAAAACACTACCCTAATTGGATAAATAAATACAAGCATTCAAAAACACTGCAAAACACAAGCATTCAATTTTTCATTAACATTTATAAAATAAATCTGATACCTTTTAAAACTGTCAAAACGCGATGGAGCAAACTGGAAGGATTTGTGGATTCAAAAACTTGTGCGGCTTCACCAGCCACCAGCGCAACAAGTGCTGGGCCTCCGGAAACTGTGTGGTAACAGTAAAATAGGAAAAACTCCCCACGTTGATGACTATGTTCATTGAGACATCCAAATGTGTCTTGATCTTCTCCCCAAAATACATAAGGAAAAACCATAGCAACTTTGTTCAGCAGCCCAAACCCCATCCTCTCAATTGCTGCCAGTTTCCTTGCAGGTAATTCAGGTTCAAAACTGATGGCCTTCTTTTTCAGAACTCCAAGAGGCACAGTGCATAGGGCAATATCTGCTTGAAACACTTGGTCCCCAGCAATGACCTCAACACCCTCGTTTCCATATTTGATAGTATTGACCGTCTTTTCATAAAAAATAGGAATCCCTTCACATAGAGCTTTTATCAACCTCGTATTCCCTCCAGCAAGAAAGCAGTGATCACCACTCATCTCATAAGGATCATCCTGATCCCAATAGGCAGCTGAAAGATTTGAAAGGCACCCAGCATTTGCATATTCCAAATTCGCAAGATGCCAATCAAGCAACTGCCTCTCATCAGTACTTCTGGTCACGCTATACAACTGCCTAAGCGTCTCCAATACTGAACCAAGTGAGGTATCACTTGCAAACCCTCCCATAATTTGCCTCAGCTCCATAACCTTGTCAAGCAACCTATTAAATACAAATTCAACACTTGCATCCATTTCTGTATCAACCGGTGCCCCATTTGGCTTATACAAAGGGCAATTATCTCTGACTTTATGAAGAGGTATAGAAAGTTGTCTCGCCAGAACCCCCAAAGGGTTAGCATGAATGCCAGTGATAATACTCCCACCAAGATCAATGGCAGCAAATTTTCCCTCACGCCCTACCTTCTGAGTATAAACTCGCCCGCCAGGCCGACTTCTGCCTTCCAAAACCACAACCTTGTAACCGAAGGACAACAGCTGCCTGGCTGCTGCCAACCCAGCCAGGCCAGCTCCAATAACAACAGCAGTCCCCTCATTTGCCTCAGGCAATTGAGAAGTAAATGCCGGTGAAACCCCAAAATTTATGTAGCCATTATACAAAAGGAAGTCGTAAGCAGAATTAATCAAATGCTCATACTCATTGCTCACAGTTTCTCTAATCATCCCTTTACTCAACCACAACCTCACATTCCCCCTCCTCCACAGAGCCAATATATGATTCCTTATGACTATGTAATCATTCTGCTCCTTCCCACCCAACTGCCTCACAACCCCAGCCCTAGCCTCCTCCTCAAGCAAAGCATCAATAGGGAAACCAAGCGACATCGCAATCATAGCCTCAGTCTCAGTCTCCTTCTCCAAATCCTCTTTGGTCCTACTCCTCTTCTTCAACCCACTCCCCAATTGCTTCTCAAACAACTCATCCATCAGATCCTCATCATAGTTCCTCAAATTCACTTTCCTCCTCAGCGAACGCTTCGAAACCGATCCATTCGAAGACGGGGTTTCCATTATTATAACAGGAGTTCACAAAAAACACCAGAAATCCGAACCCAATAACCTGCCTAGTAGCCTACCCTTCTATTCAACTGTTTTCACAACTTCATGGAACAGCAAGCTACGCTAGATTTGAGCAAAAGGGTATGCACAATTCACCAATACCAACTAACGTTAAACAAACCCAATTATTTCACTCTTCTTTCTGGAAGAACCTTCATACCAGTTTTACATCATTCTTCTGCGCAGCAAAAAGGAAAAGCTTTACATCACTGTGTAAGTGTTTGAAACCACTGAGAAACATGAAACCAAGAATGCAAAAGGGAAAATAAATATATATATAAAATGGCCATACAGTGATTGGGCGTGGAAGCTCTTCCATGGAGTCACGACCTGCAACAGTGAAAGAAGGGGACTATTGTAATGCGAGCAAATAAATGATACAATTGCTTGTTAATATAATGGATAGAATATATATTATTTTTGTATAGGGCCTATTGGGCTATTGTAACACAGAAGGCGAGAGGACATTACTTTTTGTATCCTATGTTTTCTTCCTGCACCTCTATGAAATTGTTGGAAAGGTCTAAAATATTCATGTCTTTTAAGATTATATCATTTATAATGTATTTATAAATTATGCAATCTAGAATATATATGAAGCATTTATGAATTATGAATATATTTTTGAGCTATAGATTATAATTTACAAAATTCATAATGAATTTTTAAATTAGACAATCTATCATATTTTCAATCCACGAATAATTTATAATTTCTTCACACCTATGGATAAAGGTGTTGAAGTGGATAAACTCAAGCGGCACATGTTGATTCATTCGGATTGAGTAGAGTCACTTAAATTCGACTTACTTTTAGGTGAACCAAAACTTTTATAACCTCACTTGTTCTCCTTTAATATATTTATTTCAGTACAATTAAAATAGATTAACTTTAACTCAACTTAATATGACAATACTATCAATTTTATTACCTATTTTATTAAATAATAATCACAATTATGAAATAATATTATAATAATAGTAAGTAAAAATTAACATATTAACTTATATAATTAAATAAATAAATTAATTAAAAGTTTAAACTATTCAAATATTATTAAATAATATTTTAATATTAAAAAAATAAACAAGTATTAACCAATATAATTAAAAGTAGTAAATAATTATAATAAAATGAATTAACCTACTTCTAATTTGACTCAAACTCCTATAAGTTATAAATGAAATGAGTTAGGTTGAATTTAATCCATATTTAAAATATATATTATTTTAACCTAACCCAATTCAAACTCACAATAAAATAAAATAAAAAAGTTAATTTACAAGTTCAAGTTCATTTTTAACGTATGGAGGTAGTCAAAGAAATACCCATGGAAAAATCAACACAATGGCCCACCTACTTTTTCAAACTGAATTCAACATAATTTCAAATTATGAATACTTATTAGCATAAATAGAAGTTGAATCATAAATTCAAATGCGTTTCTACCGGCGTCCCATGAAAATTTAAAATTTGCATAAACATTTTAAATGTTTATTTTTTATAATAATTTTCTGCTATATGAATTATTTAAGTAAATGTATTTTGATGGATTATGCAGGGTAGTTATTTTCATACAATTAAAATTATTATAAATACGAGTTTTAAAATATCCATGATAAATAAATATATTTAAATAGTATAAAGTTAGTTTTAATTATAATAGTTTTAAAATTTATTAAAATTTAATTTAAAAGAACGCAAATTAAAAGGAATATATGATTGAAATAATTGACAGAATTTTTTTTAACTAATTACAAGATTATCAAGGGAAACCAACTTGTAAAATTAAAAAATATTTAAAGTATTTAACTGAAGAAATTTCTAACTTTCAACGCCTTTCGGTTAGAAAAAAAATGGTAGGATTAAAAAATTGCAAATTAAATGAAGTGATAATTGTGATGCAGTGGACATTAAAAAATATTTAAAGTAGTTAATTGAAGAAATTTGTAAAATTTTAACACATTTCGGTGTGAAAAAAACGGTAGGATTAAATAGTTACAAATTCGTATTATTAAATGAAGTAATAATTGTGATGCAATGAACAATTAATTCTTTTTTTTATGGGTAGTACAGTTGATTTAAGTGGCTGAAGGCATTTATTGTCAAATTTAATATTTTAGTTGATTGTGATTTAATTTAAATTTTGCCGATCCATTAAGCGATTTATAGTTCATATTATTTATATGGATCATGGTTCTTACCAATTTGATCGAAGAGAATCTTTAGTTAAAACTGGAAAAAAGGAAAAAAAAAAAGTAATTCCTCTTTCAGTTTTACGGTTAAATGAAAATTATAATTAATATAAATGACATTCAGATTTGTAATATAATAAATTTAAAATTAAATAAAACATTTACAAAATTATATATTATTTTCTTTTCACTCGACCACTGTTTCTTCCATAACTGGAAAGATTTTCGATAGCCCGTGTTTAATAATCTTAGAACATAAGGAAAATTGTTTAAAGAGATTTAATAAATTTTAAAATATAAATTATTATATTATTTATATTTTTAAAATAAGAAAATTAAATAATCTTACCAATTCACACCTCTACCTTTTGTATATTTGGACATTTATTTACCAACATTTAAAGTTTTACTAATTTATCTAAATCATATTCTTTTTCAACATTTTACTCATCTATTTAAGTTATATGTTTTAACATCTATACCATTTTTATAAAGGAAATATATAATTTTCTTTAATTTTATTTTTTAATTAAAATTTTTCTTTTAATAAATAAAAATAATTTATTTAATATTTAATAGAATATTTAATTAAACAACTGCTCTTTATTCTGAAAATAATTAAATAATTTATTTAGAAATAACTACCACATAATATTTTTAAGACCATTCTAACCAAATTTTATATTTTTATATTATATTATTTTAATATTGTAATCACTGTTATAAAATTATATATTTTTAAATTATATTATTTTAATATAATAAAAAGTAAATACACGTTTTAAAGTGGTTTTCACTAATTTCTAATAACAAACGTTACTACTTTTGTGATAAAAATATATAACTATTGTCTTATATATAACTATTGTCTTATAGACAAGAGTTACATTCAATTGTTCAACTAAACAGTTAAAATCCAAATCAAATTAATTTTTTTTACAAATACAAAATAAATAAAAAAAGAAAAACACTACTCTTAAATCCTAAAATATGTTCTTTTACTCCTATAACACCTTGTTACATAACCGTAACTAGAAACCTATCTAGTCAAGGTTAAACACCACAAATCAAAAGTATACAACACAACAATATCACTTAAATTACAATAAGATCAAATTGGATCATAAAAACTTAAGTTAAATCCTTTTAGTTGAAAACATTGATTTAAAGAAAACTTAATGAATGTTCCAAGAAAACAATTTTAGACTCTCTGAGAATAACTTTATCAGATGTGAAGGTATTTTAAAATCTCAAACTTAAAAAATGTGTCTATTAATGTGTCTATTAATATTTGAAAATAAGAGTTATATAAATATTATTTTGTCAATTTTAATGGATTAAAATTGCGTTTCAATATGTTGATTGTTGAAAATTATATAAGTTGAAGTTCAAGAGAGAGGTAAATTGAACTATTAATTCTTTTTAAAAAAAAATTGGTAGGAATAAGAATTTTTATTAATTAATGCACAAGTATCACAGTACACACAAAATAGTCAATTAAAATCACAAATACCTCGCTGAAAAATCAGTTTTTACATGCGTCCAGAAAAACAATTGATTAAAATTTCCTGGTAGTAAGTAACCAGAAAAAATAACAGATTGAAATTCAATACAGTCGATTGCAATTTAATCAACAGTACTTGAACAAAACTCAGCTACACTGGTGAGAAAAGCAATCGAGTAAAAACAAAATTCAATCGATTGAATTATTCTAGTTACATTTTCCCAAAAAATTATTAGTGATATTAGTTGAAGAATTCTTCCAAAAACAGTTCGTGATCAAGAAAGATTCAAAAAGATCTTTATAAATTTTCAATCCAGAAAATCAACAAATTGAATTTTAAAAAGTAGGTTGAAATTTACTAGAACATAACCAAAATAGTTTTAAAACAGTGAAGAGAATAATAATGGGTTAATTTGTTGTACCAGTTGATTGAAATTCAGATGTGAGAGTTAAAACAGATTCAATTATGATTAAGTCAATTACACAGGGGTTTGTCAATGAAGGCGAGAGGTAAAAATCAATTTTTTATAGGTTAACTAGAAAATCAATTGGTTGAATTCATGTTCAATTGATTGTTTTTATTACTAGAGACAAATCCTTAAGTACTGTCTAGAAAACTAATCGATTAATTTTACATTCAATTGATTGTTTATATCAGAAAACCAGTTTGCAGTGCAGATTCAATGCGCAATTAATGAGAGGCATAAAAGCAGTAAATGCACACAAGATTTTTATATTGGTTCACTCTTTTTCAAGAGCTACATCCAGTTTCTTTGCAATTCTACCAAAGGTTCCACTAATCACACAAGATTACAAACAAAACCAAGTTCAAGAACCAATCTTGAACCCTACAGAATTGTCCAAGAACCTCTATGTAGAACACTACTACACAGTTTTCAGAACACTATTACAGATACAATATGGAAACACTAACCAAATGAGAAACTAACCTCAAACACAGTTAGAAACTCTATCTAATTGTATTACAACAACACAAACATATCAAAACAAATTAAAATGCAAAAACAACACTAATACAACACCTAAAATTAACCAAGACAGAAAAGAATGACTTCCCTAAAGTCTATTTTGGCTACAGGATGATGACCCAATCAATCAAAAGAAAGCAAGATCAACTTCAAGATTGAGACTCAAAGTGAATCTTTGATAAACCTCTCAAAACTCAAAATTCTTGCTATTCCAAGCTCTCACAAGCAAAAATATCAAGTTTTCTCTCACACTTTGAAAAATGCAAAAAATCGTTTTCACAATCTGCAGAACCAGTTTGTTTATAACAAATTTTGTGCCCAAGTGAAATCAATCGATTGATTTTACTAGAGTGCAAATCAATCGATTGATTTTGTGAAACAATCGATTGTTTTCACAAATCAATCGATTGATTTTGTGAAACAATCGGTTGTTTTCACTCTATAGTAGAAAATTTCACTAACACTCATTTGAAAACCAATTACCTTGACTCTTTTGGAGCTCATGTATGCAATTTTCATGATGAAAGCAAACAATTGTACACCACTACCCAAGACTCTAAATACTAACCCAACCTAAGCTTGATAAGGATTGCTTCATCAAATCTTCAATCATGGAGTGTTGCCAACATTGATTTCACTATTAGTGAAAATAATGGATTAAATCATTTTTTCAATCTGTTAAAATACATGAGAAAAGAAGAAATTTTAATCCATTAAAAAGCTATATTAATATATCAAAACACACTACCAAAACTACTTATGGTTTTAAGTAATAATAATTGATTAAATCGACAATGCAATCAATTAAAATATCAATTGTGTTTTTTTAAGACTCTAGATAAGAACATTTTAATGGATTAAATTATCTTTTAAACAATTAAAATTGTCCTTTAACTAAAATAAGTTCTAACCATTATTTAAATAACCTTTCTTAAGCACTTATAAAGATCAAACTAATCACAAAGATGAAAGTTGTTAGTACTCTCACAATACTAAAGGATTTGATAAAGCCAAGCAAGCCAAAGCAAGCAAGAAGATGGAAGTGTGTCTTAGGCTTTGTCTTAGTGTGAGTGAGTGTGATTGGTTGTGAAAGAAAACCTATGCACATTTGAGGAGAAATACACTAACACATGGTAAAAAATGATTAAACAAAACCATAAAGTATAAGATAAAACTTTGGTTAAAAACTATTTTGGAAAATAAGGTACTGGATGAACATAAGATGATTTTAGGTTTAGCATAATCAATTTATTTGTGGCTGGACAGAACTATATTAACTGTTTTCTAAAATCTGGTTTGGGTTCTTCTCTTATAAATACAATGGATTTTTCCAAGTGCGAAATATACATATACGAAACAAGAATACAATCTTTTGAGCATCACTTGTGAGAACTACTGTGAGAGAATCGTTTTGAGAAAATCTAGAGTTTTTCTTAATCATTTTTAGAGGGGGCTTTTTACTTAAGAATCAATCTTGACCACAGTAGCGTGCTACTGAATTTCTTCAAGACTGTGTACAGGCCTTTCTTTCTGCGCCAATCAGGGAGTTATTCTCAACCTTTCTCAAACCTGTTTGATTCAAGATTTGTGTTGTGTTCATTGTAATTTTGTAAAATTCTTGAACAATTGTATTGGTTTTGGGCTATAGGGGTTAGCCTTGTGTTTCTGTTGAATTGATTGGGAGTTACGGAGAGCAGTTGATCAATTTAGCATGTTTCTTGATTTTTACAGGGAGTAGGAATTGGTTGATTGATTTAGTGAAACTTTCTTTGTGTGTGGTGTAAAGAAGACTGGATGTAGGCCTTGAGGAAGGGTGAACCAATATAAAATTGATTGTGTCTCTTCTTCTTAACCCTTCTCTCACAATCTTGATATGTTCTTGTGCTGCCTACTACAATTAATTGGAAATTGATTTGGTTCTGGTTAATTTGCTGAAAAATTTTATAATCTGCAAATTTCATATATGTTTTTAATTCTAAATAAATCTTCTAGAAGTTGTTTTGTACTGTTTGATATCTGTGTTTCTGCATACTTGAAGTTTTATTATTGCAGTGTGGTTCTTGATATTCTTACTACAAGATTGCATTTTGTTCACTGTGTGCATCATCGAACTTTGCTTTGAAGACATGTAATTGATTCTTGTGTATTAGTGTATATGTGATTAATTCATTTACTAAATGTTTCTAGTCCAATCTGTTTTGCAAAGGTTCTTTAATTGAAATTATCTTTAATCAAATCTGATTTAACATCAATTTCCAGCATAATATGATAATTTGGATTTGTTGCTGGATTGTAGCATTCTATTATAATACCTTGATTGAATTTCTATCATAGTTAATTATGTGTTTCATATTGTTTTGGTGATAATTGCATATATCTTGTTTCTGCTGTGTTAGAAATCTTGATTGTGTTAAATTGTGATTGTAATTCATTTTGTTTGTCTTTTACTCAACATCTAATATAAATCAATTCATTCGAGGTTGAAGCCAATTTATTTTCTACTATACCTTATATTCTTAATCATTGAGATGCATTAAAGATTTTCTAATTGCGAAAACTGTTTTCTCAGAGTTAAATTGCAAAAATCTTTTAAAGTTCAATTCACCCCCCTCTTGAACTCAGCCAAATACGTTTTCAAAAGAAATACAAATCAAAAAGGCACAACACACTCTATATAAAATTAAGTCTTCAATCTTCAAGACTTCTTTAAGAGTGGATTCATCAAATATTGCAACACCAAAATTAATAGTGGAAAGAAATAACATAAATAATATAAGTCTTTTATCAAAACAATTAATTGTGGGAGTTTTGAATGAACAACACAAAATCAATTAATTGAAATGCAAAAAAAAAAATTGATTAAAAGACTTGTAGCACAGCACAAAACAATTTCAATCAATTGAAACTTGTTGCAACCGGGGTCACGATGGGGACGGCGAACAAAAATAATTTATTTTAATTTTCAAAACAAAGGAGTCGCCACCATAGTTTATTAGGAAAAACTATGGAAAACCAAAAACAAGATAAGGCAAGTTTGCGAAAATGGATTTCGAGTCCGGGACTCGGTTACGTGTGGGGAAGGTGTTAGCACCCCCACAACGCCCGTCCTAAGACGGTACCTTTAATTAAATAAGTAGTCTGAGTGTGATTTTTTAAAACACTTCTTTTCCCAAGAAAGAGATTAAGATAAAACAAACAAAATATTTTTTTGGTTTTAGGGAGCCCGACAAGGTTTGACCTTGCTCCTACGTATCTCCATCAGGGATGGAGAATCAGGGTTACGTAGTTCTTTGATGATAAGATTGTTAGTTGTTTTGATTTGTATTTTTGAAAGTTTATGTTTGAAAATAAGGTAATTGAATGGTGTTAGTGCCAAGTTTAAAGCCTGGGCTTTTGAGATACAATGCCAGGTTTAAAGCCTGGGCTTTGAGGAACGGTGCCAAGTTTAAAGCCGGGGCTTTGAGGAACGGTGCCAGGTTTAAAGCCTGGGCTTTGAGGAACCGTGCCAGGTTTAAAGCTTGGGCTTTGAGGAACAGTGCCAGGTTTAAAGCCTGGGCTTTGAGGAACAGTGCCAGGTTTAAAGCCTGGGCTTTGAGGAACAGTGCTAGGTTTAAAGCCTGGGCTTTGAGGAACAGTGCCAGGTTTAAAGCCTGGGCGTTGAAAAATAGTGCCAGGTTTAAAGCCTGGGCTTTGAGGAACAGTGCCAGGTTTAAAGCCTGGGCTTTAAGGATTGGGGTATATATCAAATTTGGTGTTGGAAAATAACATGCGACAGTTATATGCAACATAGAATTGACATTTTAATTTTAATGAAATCATGCATGCAAAAATGGAACATGACTCAATGAAACTCAGCTTGGGTTAAGGTCATTTTGGTAATTGTGGAGAGTGTGGGTGCGGAACTTAATTAATGGGGGTGCAGGAAGTAACGCCACTAATAAGAAACTCAACTTGAGTTAAGGGCATTTTGGTAATTGTGGAGAGTGTGGGTGCGGAACTTAATTAATGGGGGTGCAGGAAGTAACACCACCAATAAGAAACTCAATCTTGGGTTAAGGACATTTTGGTAATTGAGAGGTGTATGGGTGCAGAACTTAATCAATGGGGGTGCAGGAAGTAGATCCGCTAATCAGAAATTTAACTAGTCGCTAGGGGCATTTTGGGAATTGTAGAAAACTGGGGTGCAACCTCCAACAGGTGGGGTGCAGAGAGCACCCCCACTAACCAGAAACTCATTAGGGTTTGAGGGCACATGCTGTGGAGACATGAAGGCAGCGGCGGCGAGGGGCATGGTGCAGGCGGCGGCGACAGGTAGCAGGCGACGACGATGAACGCCGTCGACGGATGTGGCGCGACGGCGGTGGTGTCGACGGGGCATTTTTTGCACTGTTTTTGTGGCATTTTCATGGTTGTTTCGGTGCTGTTTTGAAGGTAAAGTGGTGTCGTTTTGGAGATAAAACTAGTGCTATTTTTGGGGAAAAATGGTGCTGTTTTGGGTATTGTTTGGCTGCTGTTTTGGGTGCATCTTGTTGGTATTAAAGGGACTACATGGTGGCTATTTTTGGAGGTAAATGGTGGCTGTTGGTGGAGCGAAAAAATGGTGGTGTCGGCAGAAGTCGTTTTGGGACTGTTTTGGAGTGGTTTTGGGAGCACAAAATACAGAGACTGATGTATGGAAGATGGAATATGATGAATTTTTTATTATTTAAGAAATAAGGAAAAAAAAAACAAAATGCCATAAAGAGCTAAAGGTCCTCCCTTTTCTTATTTTTTTTATCTTTATGTGAGAATGAAATGATGGAGAAATAAAAAAAAACATTACAAGAAGATAAGAACACATGATTTACAAATTTCAAACTTCAAGATCCATATGAAAATCTAAAGCTTACAAATCATACCTGTGAGCGTTCTTCAAAAATGATTGTCTCATTTTCAAACGTTCCTTGCTTCTCAGTTTGTGGATAGTAAGACAGGAGAATCAATCTT